>Ga0105252_10000096_pt1 | contig 68918 bp, 48 predicted proteins | sample EasRivMeERMZT100_FD_89675 | JGI IMG/M metagenome (GOLD analysis project Ga0105252, IMG submission 89675) | Soil microbial communities from meander-bound floodplain in the East River, Colorado, USA - East River MetaG ERMZT100 | ecosystem: Environmental > Terrestrial > Soil > Floodplain | place... | reverse complement strand
GCGCGGAGACGGCGGCCCTGGCCGGGCAGAGCGCGGTGCGCGGAGCCACGCCGCTGAACTTCAACCACTTCAAGATCCCGCTGCTGCAGAACCTCGTCACGCGCGCGATCCGCGACGCCTAGGCGCTCGCCCTCGTCGTGATCGCGGCGCACTGAGCTCATCGCGTGGAGCTATTTCGGGTCAGCCGCGATATCTACGGCCGCGAGGTCCTCGAAGGCATGTCGTGGGACCTCATCGGGGTGTTCTTCGGCATCGGTTGCGTGCTCATCGTCGGCCATGCGCTGTATCGCTTGATCCTCGCGCCGAAGCAAAGATAGTCCCATCGTGACCGATTCGTCAGCCGCCAACACCGGCGCCACCACGGCGGCGGGCAAAGTCGTCCGCCACGTCGGCGTCGATCGACTTTTCCATTGGCTCAGCGCCGCCTGCGTGCTCATTCTCTTGGCCACCGCGTTCCTGCCGATCCTCGGTGTGGAGTTCGGTTGGGTGACTATTCACTGGATGACCGGTCTCGTCCTCATGGCCGCGGTCCTTTTCCACATCGTTCGCGTCCTGTTCTGGCGAGGCCTACGGTCGATGTGGATGGGCTCGGCCGATGTGCGAGACGTTGTTGCCGTCGTTACTGCGACGTTGCGTCGCGATGCGTCGGGGTTGCCAAAACCGGGCAAGTACTCGGTGGCGCAGAAATTCATTCATCACGCGTTCGCGGTGGTCGTGCTCACGACACTCGTGACGGGGGGCATGATGTTGGCGCGCATCGATACGCCGTGGTGGCAGCGCAACCCTTATCTATTGCCGGACGCAGTTTGGGGTGTCACCTACGTGCTGCACGGCTTGGCGGCGCTGCTCCTGATCACGATGGTGATGATGCACATCTATTTTGCGTTACGACCCGAAAAACGGCTGTTTCTGCGTGCGATGATCCGCGGCTGGATCACGCGCGAGGAATTTGCTGAGCATCATGACTCGCGCCGCTGGCAGGTGGACCGATGACGACCAATGACGATCTTCCGCAACGTATCGAGGCCATCGAGACGGGCTACGAGTTCATGCTGGCCTATGCCGCGCAGGGGCGCGAGACGGATAAGGGCGCAGCGGCCGGACGCAACGTGCGCGAGTACCTCGACCGCATGGTCGCAGCCCTCGACGGGCTTGGTGCCGTCATCACGGCCCACGCAACGTCCGTCGATGCCCAGCTGCCCAAGGTGAGCGCGGCGTTCTTCACGGCCGTCGACACGGATGCGCGGGTCGCGCTGGCCGCGCTGCGACTGGCGCTGGCGCGGGCCGACATCAGCTCGCAGCTCATCGACAACTTGAATGCGTCGATTCATCTGCGCGCGTTGCTGACCGACCTCTTCGTCGTCGACGAAGCCCTCAAGCCGCCCAAAACCCGTTCCTAAAAAGGGAGTCAGGTTCTCCCCGTTGCACGGCTGGCCGAATCGGGGCGAGCCCGCGGTTTGGCGTTGTGCCTAACGTGCCGTCGGCGCGAGAGAGCCCTTTCGGCACCGCTGCAAGTACATCCATGTAAGCTGCGGCGGCGACATCACCGCCATGGATGGCGGAAGTGCAGCAATTGCAGGAGCAAATTGCTGCCCCTGTCGCCGACGCTGCCGGAAAGGGCTCTCTCACGCCGACGGCACTCGCTGGGCGATCTGGGCGGGCTCGCGTTCAGCGTCCGGATCTCGTGCGACCCTGCAAACCCGACTCCCTCTTGCTAAGCTCCGGCTGGGTCGAGTCGCGTTGGGGGATGGCGATGACGAACAAGCACTTCGCGGTGGTCTGCGTGTTGGCAGTCATGGGTGCTGTCGGGGCGGTGAAGGCGCAGGAGGCGCCCGCGCGCGGCATCGAAGAGATCAAGCCCGGGCTCTATCGGGCGCAGAACAATCAGCACTACACGGTGTTTCTCGTGACCTCGGCCGGCATCATCGTGTCGGACCCGATCAACACCGAGTTCGCCGAATGGCTGCGCGGCGAGCTCACGCAACGCTTCGACGTGCCGGTGCGCTACGTGCTGTACAGCCATCACGATTGGGATCATGCGTCGGGCGGCGCCGTGTTTGCCGACACGGCCGAGTTCGTGGCCCAAGAGAATTTCGCGACGGCGCTCGCGCTGCCGCAGGCCAATACGCCCTTGCCGGCGACAGCGGCAGCGGTCGACGCGAATCGCAACGGCCGTATCGAGCGCAGCGAAGCGACCGGCGCCCTGGCGCAGCAGTTCGCGCTGTATGACGCAAACGGCGATGGAGCGCTGAGCGGCGCCGAGGTAGCGCGCGGACCCGTGAGCGAGGTGCATCCGGCGCAAACCCTTTTCAAGGATCGCACCACCGTGACGCTCGGCGGAAAGTCCGTCGAAATGATCCACGTCGGCCCCACGCACGCAGCGGACATGACGGTGTTGCGCTTCCCCGCCGAGCGCGCCGTGTTCCTCGTCGACTTCATCAGTCTCAAGCGATTGCCGTTTCGCAACCTACCGGGCTATGACATCGATCAGCTCGTGGGCACGATCCGTGACGTCGAGGCCCTCGACTTCGACGTCGCCATCGGCGGGCATGGCGCCGTGGGCAACAAAGACGACGTGGCGGCGCATCGGCGTTACCTCGAGGAGCTGCGCGTCGCGGTCGCCGACGGGATCGCGAACGGGCAAACGCTCGAGCAACTGCAAGCGAGTCTCACGCTGGACGCCTATCGCGACTGGGCGTCGTATCAGGAGTGGCGCACCGAGAACATCGCGGGCATGTACGCGATCCTCACCGCCAGGAACTAGCCAAGCGTCTTGCCTCGCGCCGACGCGAGCCACGCATGGACCCCTGCCGGTCCGGCGAACCACCGTGCCGGCCGGTCGCGACACCGGCCGGTCGCGACTTGCTAGCGCGCGAGCGATTTGTTTATGCTGGGCCAGCGTTTCGCGCGAAAACACACAAAGGTCGATCCATGAAAAAATTCTCCACCACGTTGCTTGGGGCTCTGCTCGCTCCGCTGCTCGTCGTCTCCTGCGGACAGGCGCCGAGTACGCCGGCTGCTGCCGAGGAGGACACGCCCGAAACGGCGGCCTTCCATTTCCGTGAAGGCCTGATGGAAGCGATCGCGTGGAAGGTCGGCCAGGCGCGCGGCATGGCGCAGGGCGAGATCCCCGTCGACGAAGCCGCCTTCGCGAAGCACGCGCGCGACGTTGCGGTGCTCGCCGGCATGATCCCGGAAGGCTTCATTGCGAATAGCGCCGTCGAAGGTAGCGCGGCACTGCCGGAGATCTGGACCAACATGGCCGATTTCCAGCAAAAGGCCGCCGATTTGCAGAGCGCCGCTCAGGCGCTTGCCGATGCCGCCACTGCGAACGGCTTCGAAGCCGCGAAGGGTATGGTGCAGGCCGTCGGTCAGGCATGCGGTGGCTGCCACCGCCCGTACCGTCGGCGTCAAGAGTAACGCTACTTTCGATGACACGAACGGCGGCCCGAGTGGCCGCCGTTTGCGTTTTGGAGGGCTGACGCGCGAGCGCTGCCGCGCGCTGTGTTACTGGAGCGTGCCCTTGCGTTGAAAGCCAGCGCGGTCGCCCGAGCGTACGTTGAGCTGCATCTTTTCGGCATTGCGTAGCACGTTGAGCGGCACCTCGACACCGGCACTGCCGAGGCTCCAGACGCGGCGGAACATGTTGGCGAGACCGACGACCGGCTCGTCGTCGATGCCGACGATGACGTCGCCGGGGCGCAGGCCGGCTTTGTCCGCCGGGCAGTTTCGATAGACGCCTACCACCGTGAGGTCGTGCTGATCGTCGTGCACGAGCATGCCGAGCCATGGCCGAGGCGGCGACAAGCGCCGGCCGTGGGCGCAGATGTCGTCGATGACGGGCGCCAGCAGCTCGATCGGCACGAACATGTTGACCGTGTTGGTGACGCCCCGAACCTCGAAGCCTTGGATGACGAGCGAGCCTAAGCCGCAGAGGTTGCCGTCGCCGTCGACGAGGGCCGCGCCTGACCAGCTTTCGTGTGGCGGTGTCGTGAACACCGCTTGATCGAGCACGTATTCCCAGCGACCCGCGAATTCTTGCTTGGCCACGACCCGTGCTTCGACGATCTGTTCCTTGCCGCTGCTGCTCATCACCGTGACATTGTCCCCGACGCTGAGCGAGTCCGCGCGACCGAGCTCCATGCGCGGACCGTGTAGTGGCAACGAGGGCTTGACGAGCGCCAACCCACTGTCGAAGTCATAGCCGATCACGAACCCGGGCACCACGGTGGTGCGTGTGCCGATCCAAATGTTCTCGGCCTCGTGCACCACATAGCCCACGGTCGCGATCAGCCCATCGTCGCGGATACGCACGCCGTGCCCGACGCGTTCGGTGCCGAGCAGGCCCGCGCTCATCGCGTCGTCGGGAACGTGCGCGGTGATCGAGACCAACGCGTCGGTGCTACGGGTGGCAAAAGGCTGGGCGCTCATGTCGTTATGGTAGCGTCGCAAACCGCGCTCCGCGAGTGGCACGACACGGTTGCGATGACGCGCGTAACTCGCGGAACCTTGAGAAAAAATGAGACAGTACGCAAAAGTGCTGCGGGGCTCGGTCACGACACCCGCGTGTATACTGCCGAGGCCGGTGAACACCACGCCTGCCTCGATGCTCGGCACGGAAGCGGAGCTTCAACCTCCGGCGATCAAGGACTAAACGCCCATGAAAAACGTATTGCTCGCGGTGATCGCTTTTGCCCTCGGCGGCGGCGCGGTCTGGTACTTCACCGCTAGCCGGAGTGGCGCCGGCGTCACGCCCAGTGCGGCAGTCCCCGGCGGACGACCCGCCGGAGGTTTCGGTGGACGCGGTCCGACCCAGGCGCCGTTGGTCACCGTAGAGCGCGTGCGTCGCGATCAGCTCTACGACGTCGTCGAAGCGCTCGGCACGGCTCAAGCCAACGAATCCGTAACGCTGACGGCCAAGGTCACCGATACGGTCCGCCGCGTGAACTTCGAGGATGGCGACTACGTCGAGACGGGTTCGGTCTTGGTCGAGCTAACCAACCAAGAAGAAGAAGCCGCGCTCGCCGAAGCACGCGCCAACCTCGATGATGCCGAGAGCCAACTGCGGCGCCTCGAGGATCTCAGCAGCCGCGGCTTGACGGCGGCCTCCGAGCTCGACGTCGCGCGCTCGCGCGCCGCAGCCCAGCAAGCGCGGCTGAATAGCGTCGTCGCGCGGTTACGTGATCGGCTCATCCAAGCACCGTTTAGCGGCCTGCTCGGCTTTCGCCAAGTGAGTCCCGGAACGATGCTGAGCCCGAACACCACGATCACTTCGATCGACGACATTTCCGTCATCAAGCTCGATTTCACGGTACCCGAAACGTTCATCGGTGCGATGAACGTAGGCGCCAAGATCATCGCCAAGAGCGTGAGTTTTCCGGGGCGTGAGTTCGATGGCATCGTCCGCACGGTCGGTTCGCGCGTCGATCCCGTGACGCGCGCGATTACGGTGCGCGCGCACGTTCCGAACGTGGATCGGGTGCTGCGACCCGGCATGCTGCTCACCGTCGAAGTCGTGACGGCCGAGCACGCTGCGCTCGTCGTCCCCGAGGGCGCCGTGTTCCAGGTGCAAAATCGCGCGTACGTCTACCTCGTCGACGGTCAAACGGCTCGCCAACACCAGATTCAACTCGGCGGCCGGCGCTTCGGTGTTGTCGAGGTGCTCGGCGGGCTCACGGAAGGCGATCTCATCGTCGTCGAAGGGATAATCAAGCTCCGCGACGGCGCGCAGGTGCGATTCGACAGTGCGGGCGCTGCAATCAGCGAGCGCTCGGACGTCGTCGAGCAATCCGCCGTCGGCAAAGCGCGTAGCTGACGGGAGATTGATCCGATGTGGTTGTCTGATACCTCGGTCAAACGCCCGGTCTTCGCGACCGTACTCAGCCTCATGCTCGTGGCGCTCGGCGCCTTGTCGTTCCGTGATCTCACGGTCCGGGAGAGTCCCGATACCGTTGCGCCGACGGTGCAGGTGCAGGTCGGTTATCCCGGCGCATCCGCCGAGATCATCGAGACGCGCATTACGCAGGTCCTCGAAGCGGAGCTCTCAGGGATAGAGGGCGTGAAGAACATTCGTTCGCAGAGCCGCGACGGTCAGTCATCGCTCACCGTCGAGTTCTACCTCGACCGCAATCTCGACGAAGCCGCGAACGACGTCCGCGATCGCGTGTCGCGAGTGAGTCGCCGTTTGCCCGATGACGCCGATCAAGTGAGCGTGCAGAAGGCCGACGCCGATACCCAACCCATCATGTGGCTCACGCTCGCCAGCGAAGACATGAGCCTCATGGATCTCACGGACTACATGGAGCGGTACCTGCTCGACCGCTTCGCCACGATTCCGGGCGTGTCACAGATCAATATCTTCGGCTCGGGCGGGCCGTCCATGCGCGTGTGGATCGACCGCGTGGCGTTGACAGCGCGCAATCTCACCGTCACCGACATCGAGACGGCGCTGCAGCGCGAGAACATCGAGCTACCTGCCGGGCGCATCGAATCCAGAGATCTCGATTTCCAGGTGCGCATCGCGCGCAATTACCAGACCGCGGAGCAGTTCCGCAATCTCGTGATCTCGCAGGGCGCCGACGGGCACCTCGTGCGCCTCGCCGAAGTGGCCAACGTCGAGGTCGCTTCGCGCGAGACCAACCGGATGTTCCGGACCAATGGCAAGCAGACCACGGGTTTCGGCATCATCAAGCAATCCACGGCGAATACGGTCGAAGTGCTCGATGCAGTTTCGGCCGAGGTCGGTCGCGTGAACGACGACCTGCCCGAGGGCATGGAGCTCGTCACGAGCGGCGACGACTCGCTCTATATTCGCGCCGCCATCAGCGAGATCTATTGGACGATCGGCATCACCACGGCGCTCGTCGGCTTCGTGATCTTCGTGTTTCTCGGCTCGCTGCGGGCCACGCTCATTCCGCTGGTCACGATTCCGGTTTGCTTGGTGGCGACGTTCTCCGTGCTCGCCTTGTTCGGCTATTCGATCAATCTGGTGACGTTGCTCGCGTTGGCGCTGTCGATCGGTCTCGTTGTCGACGATGCCATCGTGGTGCTCGAGAACGCCCATCGACGCATCGAGACCGGTGAGGCGCCGCTGCTCGCGGCGTTCAACGGCACCCGGCAAGTGGCCTTCGCCGTGATCGCAACCACGGTGGTGCTCGTGTCGGTATTCGCGCCAGTGGCCTTTCTCAAGGACAGCATCGGCCGCGTGTTCGCTGAGCTGGCCGTGACGATTTCAGCAGCCGTGCTGTTTTCGGCGATCTTGGCACTGTCGCTGTCGCCGATGATGTGCTCGAAGCTGCTGCGCTCGAGCGTCAAGGAGAGCCGTCTGACGCACTCGCTCGACAAAGCCTTCGAGCGGTTATCGAATCGTTATCAAATGTTGTTGCGCACGACGTTGCGCGCACCGTGGGTGGCCGTGGCGGCCAGCGCGGCCATTGCATTCGGCGCGTACCTGCTGCTGCAGGGCATTCCGCAGGAGTACGCGCCCGTGGAAGATCGCGGGCAGTTCAACGGCCAGCTGCAGGCGCCCGAGGGCACGAGCTACGAGCGCCTCCGTGAATCGGCGGCCAAGGTCGAGGCCTACCTCCAGCCGTATTTCGACGATGGCACGATCCAGCGCGGCGTCGTGAGCGTTCCCGGGTGGGGTAATCAGTCCGGAATCGTGAACGTAACGCTCAAGCCCTGGGGCGAGCGCAAGATGGGCACGCAAGAGCTGCTGAACGTCCTCAACAAGAACTGGGAGGAGATCGCCGATCTGCGCGTGAACGCCTTCATGAGCAGCGGCAACCGCGGCGGTGGCGGTGGCGGCGGCAATCAGCCCGTGCAGATCGTGCTCGGCGGACCCAATTACGACGAGCTCGCGCGTTGGCGCGATCTCATCATTGCCCGCGCCTCCGAGAACCCCGGCCTCGTGCGCCTCGACTCCGATCTGCGTGAGACGCAGCCGCAGGTGCTCGTGCACGTCGACACGAATCGAGCAGCGAGCCTCGGCGTCAGCGCGCGCAGCATCGGCACGACGCTACAGACGCTGATGAGCGAGCGCCAAGTGACGACATACGTGGTCGACGGCGAGGAATACGACGTGGTGCTGCAAGCCAAGCCCGAGCAGCGGGCCACCTATGCCGACCTCAGCAACATCTTCGTGCGCGCCGAGCGTAGCGGCGAGCTCGTGCCACTCTCGAACCTCACGAGCCTGCAGGACATGGCCGGCCCGAGTCAGCTGCAGCGGCACAATCGCATGCGCGCCGTGACGCTGAGCGCCAATCTGGCGCCCGGGTATACGCTCGGCGAGGGGCTTACCTATCTCGAGAATCTGATCCGCGCGGAGCTGCCGGGCACGGCGCAGATCGACTACCGCGGTGAGTCGCTCGAGTTCAAGGAAGCGTCGGGGGCCCTATACTTCACGTTCGGCATCGCCTTGTTCGTGGTGTTTCTGGTATTGGCGGCGCAGTTCGAGAGTTTCATTCACCCGCTCGTCATCATGGTCACCGTGCCGCTGGCCGTGGCCGGCGGCCTGCTGGGCCTGGCCATCGCGGGCATGACGCTCAACATCTACAGCCAGATCGGCATCATCATGCTCGTGGGTATTGCGGCGAAGAACGGTGTGCTGATCGTGGAGTTCATCAATCAGCTTCGCGACCAGGGCAAAGAGTTCGAGGACGCGATCGTCGAGGCGTCGCGAATTCGCTTGCGGCCGGTGATCATGACGGCGTTCGCGGCCGTCATGGGCGCTGTGCCGCTGATCTTGGCCGAAGGGCCGGGCTCGGCGAGTCGGTCGGCGCTGGGTGTGGTGATCTTCTCGGGCGTGAGCTTGGCGACGTTGTTCACGCTGTTCATCGTGCCGTCGGTCTATAGCCTCATGGCGCGGCATACGGGGTCGCCGAATGCGGTGGCGAGCAAGTTGGCGACGATGCGCACGGAGACGAGTCACTAGCGCGCGTACTTCGTCGACCGAACGAGGCCTCTCTCTTTCTCTCTCCTCCCCCCAGTCCGCGTGCTCCTCGTCCCCGTTTTTTTTGGGGAGGAAGGGGTTAGCGGCGGAGGATCGCCCACCAGCGCGCGATGTTGAGGACGCTCTGGAGGGCGACCGCGACGTAGGTGAAGGCGGCGGCCGTGAGGAGCTCGTGCGCGCGCGGTAAGTCGTCGGCGCGCACCAGCTTGCGTTGCCGCAGGAGGGGCAGGGCGCGGTTGAAGCTCGCGTCGAGCTCGGTCGGCAACGTGAGGAAATGCACGCCCACGCCGAGGCCGAGCGTCAACGCGCCGATGAGCAGGCCGAGCAAGCCGAGGCTCGGCGAGCGAGTGAACGTGCCGGCGAACGGCGCCAGCATCAGCATGCCCGCGCCGAGCTTCTCGATGGGTGCGACGTACTGCACGAGCCGTGTGCGCCAACGCAGCGGCGCAAATCCGTGCGCGTCCTGGATGGCGTGGCCGACTTCGTGCGCCGCCACCGTGATGGCCGTGAGCGATCGGCCGTTGAAATTGTCGGCCGAGAGGCGCACGGCCTTGGCGCGGGGATCGTAATGATCGCCCTGCTCGGTGATCTCGGTGACCACGTTGTGCAGGCCGAGCGAGTCGAGTAGCTCGCGTGCCGTTTGGCCACCGGTGCGAGGGTAACGGTTCCGCGGCGATTGGTAGCGTTGCATGACGGCCTTGACCCATAGGCCGGGAACGATGAGCAGCGCCAGCACCAGGACGATGGGGATGAGGAAGTGCACGTGGGATCGGCGCCGCCGCGGGCTGTCAGCTCGGTTCGTCGACCACGGTGTTGCGCAACGTGCCGATTTCCGGCACGTGCACTTCGACCACGTCGCCGCCGCGCAGGTATTTCGGCGGATCGAAGCGTGCGCCGGCGCCGGTCGGCGTGCCGGTGGCGATGAGGTCGCCGGGCAGAAGGCGCATGAAGCTCGACAAGTACGCGATGAGCCGTGCGAACGGGAAGATCAGGTTGGCCGTGGTGTCGTCTTGGCGCAGCTCGCCGTTGACGTGTGTCGTGAGGCGCAGCTCGCGGTTGGCGGCGATCTCGTCGGCCGTCACCATCCAGGGGCCCAGGCTGCCCGAACGTTCGAAGTTCTTGCCGGGCGTCACGTTGAACTTCGAGTGGCGCAGCCAGTCGCGCACGGAGCCTTCGTTCATGAGCGACAAGCCGGCGACGTGACTCCATGCGTCACGCTCGGCGATGCGCCGGCCCGCCTTGCCGACCACGAGCACGATCTCGCCTTCGTAATCGAGCTGCTTGGATTCGGGCGGATTCAGAATCGGCTCGAGGTGCCCAACGAGGCTGCCGGGCGTGCGCATGAATACGCTTGGGTATTGCGGCGCTTCGGCGCCGTCCTTGTATTCCTCGTTGCGGTTGCCGTAGTTGATACCGATGCAAATGATCTTCTCGGGGTCGGGCACCGTCGGCAGATAGCGGATGTCGCCTAGCGCCACGCTCGGTTCGCGCGCAGCGCCGAGCTCCATCGCTCGCGGCAGCTCGCCGGCGCGCAGCACGTCGCCGAACGTCGGGCTCCTGGTGCCGAGCGAGCTGCCGAGATCGACGATCGCATCGCCCTTGACGATGCCGAAGCTCGTGTACTTGCCGACAGCGAAGCTGACGAAGCGCATCGTCGGGTCGGCGCTAGAGGTCCGCGCGCCCGAGCACGCCGTCGAGCTTGACGGCCAGCTCGTCCGTCGCCGGCACCATCGGTAAACGATGCTCGTTGTGCGCCAGCAGGCCGAGCTTCTTCATCATGTATTTGATCGGGATCGGATTGGTATCGAAGAACACCGCCTTGTTGATCTCGAGTAATTGGTCGTGCAAATGCCGGCCGGTGGCGAGGTCGTTGGCGAATACGGCCTCGCACATCTTAGCCAGCACGCCGGGGCGCAGATTGCCGACCGCATTCATGAGGCCACAGGCGCCGATCGCCATCATCGGAAAGCTGAGCTCCTCTAGGCCCACGAACACTTTGAAGTTTTTGCCGAACTCATGAATGCACTCCGACGCGAAGCCCAAGTCATTGACGGCATGCTTGATGCCGACGAAATGTGGCGACTTGTCCTTCACGGCTTTCAGGGTGTCGAGCGTGACGCCGACGGCCGTGCGGCCCGGAATGTGGTAGATCATCCACGGCACGTCGTGGCCCGCCGCGAGCTCGAGGTAGTAGGCCACGAGACCGCGCTGCGGCGGGCGAATGTAGTAGGGCGTGACGATCAGCAGCGCGTCGGCGCCGGCGGCCAGCGCGTGCTCGGTGAGCACGCGGCTCTCCGCGAGCGATTGCGAGCCCGTGGCCGCGACGACGGGCACTCGGCCGGCGGTGGTTTCGATCGCGAGGGTGACGAGCCGATTGCGTTCGTCGGTGGTGAGCGTCGACGGCTCGGCCGTGGTGCCATTGACGAGAATGCCGTGGGAGCCTTGTTCGATCTGAAAGTCGACGAGCTTCGCGTACCGCTCATAGTCGACGGCGCCGCGTGTGAAGGGCGTAATGAGCGGCGGAATCGATCCGCGCAGCGCGGCGAGATCGTGTCGGCGGTGCGGCATGCAAATGTCTCGGCAGCGTGATTCTGAAAACGGTCGGAAAATTGACAGCCGTTGCGGCCGTCATTTACCGTGCTCGATTAGCAATCGAGTCTACTTCAAGCCGCGCCGGGATTCACCTTGCCGCATCTGATCATCGAGTATTCCGCCAACATCGAGGATCAGATCGCGCTCGACGCGCTGCTCGATAGGCTGCACACCTGTGCTCTTGGCACAGGCGTCTTTCCGCTCGGCGGACTGCGCGTGCGGGCGCATCGCACGGACGCCTATCGAATCGCCGACAAAGCACCGGAGAACGGCTTCGTGCACGTGACCGCGCTCATCGGTCACGGGCGGCCGCTCGACGTGCAGCAGCGGGCAGGCGAAGAGTTGTTCGCGGCGCTGACGGCGCATCTCGATTCGTTGTTTGCCGCGAGCCCGCTGGCGATCTCGCTGAACGTCCAGGAGTTTCACCCCGTGCTGAATTTCAAGAAGAACAACTTGCACGAATACGTCAAACGGCGCGGCGGTAAACCATGAGCGCCAGTCAGTCGTTCGAAGCCAACGTCGCCAAAGCCGAGCAGTATCTGGCCAGATATCGAGCAGGTGGCGTGTTGCATTTCATCGACGGCGCGCCGCGTGCCGCAGTGTCCGGGCGCACCTTCGAGACGCGCACGCCGATCGACGAGCGCGTGCTCGCCAACGTGGCAGCCGGCGACGTGGCGGACGTCGATGCCGCCGCCACAGCCGCGCAGCGTGCGTTCCCCGCCTGGCGCGCGCTGCCGGGCGCCGAGCGACGCGACCTGTTGCACGCGATCGCCGACGCGATCGAGGCGCGGGCCGAGGAGATCGCGCTGCTCGAGTCGCTCGATACGGGCCAGCCCATTCGTTTCATGTCGGCCGCGGCCAAGCGCGGCGCCGAGAATTTCCGCTTCTTCGCCGACAAGGCGCCGGAGGCCGAGCGCGGCTTGTCGTTGCCGGCGCGCGAGCACGTGAACTACACGCTGCGGCAGCCCATCGGCCCGATCACGGCGATCACGCCGTGGAACACGCCGTTCATGCTGTCCACTTGGAAAATCGCGCCCGCGCTCGCCGCTGGCTGCACCGTGCTGCACAAGCCCGCGGAGTGGAGCCCGATCACGGCCACGCTGCTCGCGGAGATCTGCACGGCCGCCGGCTTGCCGGCCGGAGTGCTGAACACGGTGCACGGCTTCGGCGAAACGGCCGGCAAAGCCGCCACGGAGCACCCCGCGATTCGCGCCGTGGCGTTCGTCGGCGAATCGGCCACGGGTAGCGCGATCATGGCGCAAGGCGCGGCCACGCTGAAACGCCTGCATTTCGAGCTCGGCGGCAAGAACCCTGTTGTGGTGTTCGACGATGCCGATCTCGAGCGGGCGCTCGATGCCGTCGTGTTCATGATCTATAGCTTGAATGGCGAGCGCTGCACGTCGTCGAGCCGTCTGCTCGTGCAGAAATCGATCGAGCGCGAGTTCACCGAGCGGCTCGTGGCGCGGGTGCGCAGGATCAAAGTGGGCCACCCGCTCGATCCCGCCACGGAGATCGGGCCGCTGATTCATCCGCGGCACGTCGAGAAGGTGCTCAGTTACTTTGCGGTTGCCAAGAGCGAGCATGTCGACATAGCGGTCGGCGGCGCGCCGGGTGCCGCCGGCGGTAACTACGTGCAGCCGACCGTGCTCGCGCAGGCGAGGAATTCGATGCGCGTGGCACAGGAGGAGATCTTCGGCCCCGTGCTCACGGTGATCCCGTTCGCCGACGAAGCCGAAGCCTTGACGCTCGCGAACGACGTCCGCTATGGGCTCGCGGGTTATGTCTGGACCAACGACGTGGGTCGAGCGCATCGTTTCGCGCGCGCGCTCGAGGCCGGCATGGTGTGGGTAAACTCGGAGAACAACCGGCACTTGCCCACGCCCTTCGGCGGCATGAAGGCGAGCGGCATCGGCCGCGACGGCGGCGATTACAGCTTCGACTTCTACATGGACACGAAAAACGTCTGCATCGCTCTTGGGCTCCATCGTGTGCCATCGCTCGGTCGCTGAGGGCCTATGAGCCTCTATTACGTGCAAAAGCTGCTCTATCAGCTGAATCGCGATCCGGCCGTGCGCAAGCGTTTCGACGCCGACCGCACCACGTTGCTCGGCGAGTACGAGCTCAGCGACGAGGAGCGCTCGGCCCTCCTCGACGGTGACGTCGGTTTGCTCTACGTCATGGGCGTCAACGGCCAGATCCTCATGCACTACGCCGCGTTGCTTGGCCAGCCTTGGGACGTGTACATCAACGCGATGCGCGAAGGCGTGCGTAAGCACGGGCCGGTACGCGCGGGGCTCTACACCATGCTCAAGGATCGGCAGTCATGAGCCTGGTTTTCGCCGGCGTTTGCAGTCACGCGCCCGGTATCACGGGTCGCGCCGCACGCGCCGACGCCAAGGTGCGCGATGCGTTCTATGCCAAGCTCGACGAGTTTCGGCAGCGCCTCGACGCCGCGAAACCCGACGCCCTCATCATCGTGGCAGCGGAGCACTTCGCCAATTTCTTCATGAACAACATGCCGGCCTATTGCGTCGGCATGGCCGATTTCTACGAAGGCCCGATCGAAGACGAGCAGTGGCTCGCGATCAAACGCCGTCGCGTGCCGGGTAACGCCGAGCTGTCGCGCCGTTTGATCAAAGACGTGATGAACGACATCGACGTGGCGTATGCCGAGGAATGGAAGTTCGATCACGGCATCATGGTGCCGCTCAACTTCGTCACGCCGCGCTACGACGTGCCCGTGATCCCCGTGAACGTCAACTGCCAAGGGCCGCCGCTGACGCCGCTCGCTCGAGCCTACGAATTCGGCCGCGTGCTGCGCCGGGCTTGCGATGCGCAGCCGGAGCGGCTGGCGTTGATCGGCACCGGCGGTATCTCGCATTGGCCCGCGACGCCGGACTCGGGCGTCATCAACGAAGCGTGGGACCGGCAGTTTCTCGAGCGGTTTCTCGCCAATCGGCGCGCAGAGCTCATCTCTTATACCGACGAGGAGACCCTGCGCGACGCCGGCCAAGGCGGTTTCGAGATCCGCACCTTCCTCGCCGTGGCCGGAGCCACCGAAGGCGCGACCGGCGAGCTCATGTTCTACGCCCCGATCCCAATTTTCGCGGTGGGCTGTACCGTCGCGACCATGACGGTGCGGTAAGGAGGTCTTGGAAGCGCGCCGGCGAGGGCGTTTTCGGGAACGCCGCAAGTACGTCCCTGTAGGCTCGCGCGCGCGCGTCCCTGCGCGCGAGCGTCCCGAAAACGCCCTCGCCGACGCACTTCCAAGACGTCATTAATTGTCCACCCAAGCGAAGTTCACGTGGTTCATCCCGTTCCTCGGGGCGCTGTCGGCGTTGGGGCCGCTGTCGAATGATCTCTACGTGCCGTCGCTACCGCTCGTCGCGGCGGGGCTCGACGCCGGCGGTGGCGCGGTGCAGCTCACGCTCAGCACGGTGCTGCTCGGCTTGTCGCTTGGCGCCTTGATCTACGGACCGCTGTCGGATCAATACGGCCGCAAGCCCGTGCTCGCCGCCGGGCTCGCGGTCTATGTCGTCGCGGGGCTCTTCGCCGCGCAGGCGGAGCAATTGGCGACACTGGTGGCCTGGCGGTTTCTGCAAGGACTCGGCGCATCGTCGGGCGGCGTGCTGGCACGCGCCATCGTCCTCGATCAGTGGCGTGGTGAGCAGGCCTCGCGCGCGTTGAGTTGGATGGCGATGGTGACGTTCCTGTCGCCCGTGCTGGCGCCGTTGATCGGCGGCTACATCGCCGCGTTCGGTCATTGGCCGACGATCTTATGGATCCATGCCGCGGCGGGCGCCGTATGCCTGGCTATCGCGCTCACGGCTGTGCAGAGCGGCGCGCGCAATCCGGACAGCCATTTGCTGCAGCGCATCGCGGCTTACCGCGTGATTTTGCGCGACCGCCACGCGCTCGGTTACATGGGTTGCACGGCCTTGGGCTTCGTCGGCGTCGTGCCGCTCATCAGCAACTCATCGTTCGTCTTCGTCAATTACTTTGGCCTCGAGCCGCAAGCGTACGGTCTCTGTCTCTCGCTGATCATGCTCGGCGGCTCGTTCGGTGCATTCATCAACAGCCGGAGCGTGGCGCAGGTCGGCATCACGAAGCTCATCGGCGTCGGGACCGCCTCGATGGCGATCGGCGGCACGTTAGCGCTGATTGCCACGCTGGCCGGTGCGGGTGTGCTCGGCATCTTGCTGCCAAGCGTGTTGTACATGTTTGGCGTGGGCTTCGTGTTCGCCAACTCCATGGCGCGGACGATGTCCCGCTTCCCCGACAGCATGGGTGCCGCATCGGCCGTGTTCGGCGTCAATCAGTTTCTAATCGGCGGCCTCGTAGCGGCGGGCCTGAGCTTGCTGTCGGAGCCATCGCCGCTGCCGCTCGCGCTGACGGTGGCCGGCGCGGGTGTCGCCTGCGCGGCACTCTGGTGGGGCTGGCTCGTGCACGCCGCAACCACGGACTGACCGCGGCTCCGGTCGTGGCGGGCGCGGCGTCTCGCGTTCCGCCCACGGACCGCTGGCGATCGAAGTAAACTCTTCCCCTGGGCTCGAAGGGATCGAAGAGGCGACCGGCGGCGAGATCGCGGGTCTGACCATTGAATACGTTGAATAGCACGCACCGCGACGTCGCGGCCGCGCCGCAAGACAGGAGGTCCGCCCGCCGCCCCGGCCACGGCGCCGGCGGTGCGTTCCGCACTGTCGTCGCGGGCGTGGCGGCGCTGCTCTGTGCAGCGCCGGCCGCCGCCGCCGTCGAGGTCGTTGGCGTGGACGGCGCGCTCGCGGCCAACGTGCTCGCCTATCTGAGCCTCGACGAAGAGGCATGCGATGCGCCGCGTTGGCGCATCGAGCAGCAGTATCGGGCGGCGCCGGGGCGCATTCGCGAAGCGCTGCAGGCGTTCGGCCATTACGAGCCGCGCATCGTGCCGGAGCTGACGTTTCCGGAGGACTGCTGGCATGTCGTGTTCACGATCGATGCCGGCGAGCCGATCCTCATCCGCGGCTTCGACGTACAGCTCACGGGCGAGGCGGCCAGCGATGAGTCGTTTGCCGCCGTGAGCTCCCAGTCGGCACTGCGTAGCGGCGCGATCCTGAGCCATGCGGCCTACGAGCGGCTCAAACGCGGTTGGTCCGATCTCGCGCGCGAGCGTGGCTACCCGGACGCTCGATTCATCGCCAATCGCATCGACGTCTACCCCGAACAGCACGTCGCCGACATCGTGCTACAGTTCGATTCCGGCGCCCGGTACGCGTTCGGCCGCACCGAGTTCCGCCAGGACGTGCTGACGGATCGGCTCGCCCAATCGTACGTGCCGTTCAAAGCGGGCGAGCCTTACGACGGCCGCCGGCTCACGGAGCTGTATGTGGCGCTGGCCGACAGCGGCTACTTTCGCAACATCGACGTCCGGCCGCTCGAAGCGGATCCCGCCACGCGGACGATTCCCGTCGAAATCGCGTTGACGGCGGGGGCGCGGCGACAGATCAGCTACGGCGTGGGGTTCTCGACCGACACGGGGCCGCGCCTGCGCTTCGGCCGCAATAACCGCCTCTTCAACGACCGCGGCCATCAGTTCGGCGTCAACGCGCAGCTGTCGCCGGTCGTGTCGGAGGTCACGGCCAATTACCGTCTGCCGCTCGGCCGGCGCTCGGAGTGGATCAACTTGGACGCGGGTCTCGAGCGCGACGACACGGACACGGCGGAGAGCAACCGCCTCGAGCTCGGCGCCAGCCGCGTGCTCGACCGGCCGAGCGATTGGACGCGGTCGGTCTCGTTGACCCTGCGCATCGAGGACTTCACGGTCGCCGATCAAGTGGGTCGCTCGCGGCTGTTGATGCCCGGTGTCGATTGGACGCGCATCCTCACGGACAATCTGCTGCGACCGCGGCATGGCTCGAAAATGTCGCTCCAAGTGCGCGGGGGTCACGACGATCTCGGCTCCGACACGACGTTCGTGCAAACGGTCGCGCAAGGCAAGTGGATTTGGTCGCTGCCGCGGCGCGGCGCGCGGCTCATCGTGCGCGGTCAGGTGGGCGCCACTGCGAAGCAATCCTTCGAGGAGCTGCCAGCGTCGGTGCGGTTCTTCGCCGGCGGCGACAAGAGCGTGCGCGGCTATGAGTTCGAGTCGCTCGGGCCCGTCGACGAGAACGGCGAGGTGATCGGTGGATCGCGTCTCGCGACGGGCAGCTTCGAGTTCGAGAAGCCGTTACACGAGCGCTGGTCGCTCGCCCTGTTCGTCGACTCCGGCAACGCTTTCGAAGGCTCACGTCTCGATGCCAAGACGGGCGCCGGCTTGGGCGGTCGTTGGCAATCCCCGCTCGGGCCGATTCGTATCGACGTCGCACACCCTTTCAACGACCCCACGGATAGCTGGCGCCTGCACATCAGTTTGGGACCCGATCTGTGAAGTGGTTGCGGCACAGCTTGATCGTCTTGCTCGGCCTCGGGACGCTCGCCGTCGCCGCCGCGACGGTGACGCTGTGGTTCCTCGGTAGCGAGCGCGGCACGGCTTGGCTCGCAGCGCGCCTGCTCGCGCGCACGGGGTCGGCGCTCACCGTGGGTCGCGTGCGCGGCTCGCTGGCCCGTGGCGTCGTGATCGAGGATCTGCGCCTACGCCTGTCGCGTGACGAGGTCGACATCGAGTCCCTCTCTCTCGAATGGAACCCCGCGGCGGCGTTCGTGGGTACGCTGGCCTTCGATCGTGCCGCAGCGTCGCGCGTGGCTTATCGGCGCCTGCCCGCGACCGATCCGGGCGGCGCCCCTCTGGCCCTACCGTTCCCCATCCGCGTGGACGAGGCGAGTGTCGTCGCGCTGACGTTGACCGTCGCCGGCGAGACGCTCGCGTTCGCCGACACGCAAGCGGCTGCCGCGGCATTCGGCCGGCGCCTCACGCTCGAGCGCGTGGTCAGTGCGTCCGGCGATGTCGAGCTTGCCGGCAACGCCACGGTTGCCTGGGAAGACGGCGTGGCGCTCACCGTGGCGGCCGATTGGGCCGCACCGCTCGCCGGCGTGCCCGCGGCCGGTGGCGTGACGTTGGACGGCACGTGGCCGGAGCTAACCGTGCATCACGAGCTCACGGCGCCGTTCACCGCCATCGCCGACGGCGCAATCAGTTTCGCGGCCGCGCCGCGCGTGGATCTTGCGATCGAGTGGCAGGACTTGGCGTGGCCGAGTGTGGCGGGCCTCGCGAGTCCGAGTGGTCGGCTCACGCTGGCCGGTGACCGTGGTGCGTATCGCTACGAAGGCTCGGGCACGCTCGACATCGCCGAGCGTGCCGGCACCTTCGCGGTCCGCGGCACGGGCATGGCGCTCGAGCTCGCGCTCGAGCGGCTCGAAGTCGAAGCGCGCACCGGTGACGGCAGCTCCGGAACGCTCGTGGGCGAGGGTCGCTTGAGTCTCGCGACGCGCGACACTGAGCTCGCGGTGACGGCCAAGGAGTTCGACCCCGGTTGGATTCACTCGGCTTGGCCCGGACGGCTCAGTGGCACCGCGACATTGCGGGCCGGGCTCGCGCCCGCGGCCGCGGCGGCGCTCGAAGCCGCGGAGCTCACGGGGGAGCTGCGCGGTTATCCGGTCACGGTGCACGGTGGTGCCGCGTTCGCCGCGCCGAACAGTTGGCGGCTCGATGCGCTCACCCTCACTTCGGCCGACAACCTCGTCGTGCTCGCGGGTACGCTCGACCCCACGCGTCTCGATCTCGCAGTGGACGCCGACGTGAAGGCGCTCGACCTGCTCTGGCCCGGTGTGCGCGGCGCGCTGAATGGCAACGTCACAGTCGATGGCACGTGGCAAGAGCCGCATGCGCGCGGTCGTCTGGCCGCGCGCGACCTCGCGTTCGAGGGCGTCGGCGTGGCCCGACTCGAAGCGAGCGGGGAAGTCGGGCTCGCACCGGCCACGCCGCTCGATTTGACGATCGATGCGGCGGGTATCGAGCGTGGCCCCATCAGCGTCGCGCGCGCGCGCGCAGCATTGCGCGGCACGACGGCGGCGCACACGGCCACGTTCAACATGGACGCCGAGGAATGGCAGGCCGCGGCCGCAGCGAGCGGCGGGCTCGAGGCCGAGACCTGGCGTGGCACGCTCGATCGGTTTGAGTTCGACGAGGCCCAGCTCGGCCGCTGGCGCCTCGACGAGCCTGCGGCGAGCGTGCTCGGCGTCCGCCGCGTGGTGCTCGCCACGAGCTGTCTGCTGCACGACTCCGGTGCAAGGTGGTGTGCGGAGCTCGACGTGCAAGGCCGCGTGGAGGATCGCGTCGTGGTATCGGCACAAAAATTCGAGCTCCGAACGCTACGGCCGCTGTTGCCGCCGGAGCTCACGGTCGACGGCGTCTATCAACTTTCGGCATCGCTGTTCGATCCAACCGGCGAGCCGCGCGGCGCGTTGGCCTTGACCGGTGGCGTGACGCGCGTGGCCGTCGCGGTCGGTGACGCACCCGCGTTCACTGCCGAGCTCGACGAGATCCGGGCCGGCCTGTCCCTCGAGGATAGGCGGCTCGAGGTGCAAGCGAGCGTGCGGAGCACGACCGCGGGCAGTGCCGATCTACGCGCCAGTATCGACGATGTCCGCCAGCCGGCTTCGCCGATCGACGGTTCACTGCGCGTCGAGTGGCCGGACCTCGGGTTTCTCACGTTGCTGTCGCCGTCGCTCGAGCAGGTGACCGGCGCGCTGGCCGTCGATCTAGCGGTCGCCGGCACCGTGGCCGAGCCGGCCGTCGACGGCCAGGCGACGGTGACGGACGGCCGCATCACGGTGCCCGCGTGGGGCCTGGTCGTCGATGAGATCGAGGCCACTGCCACGAGCGGTGACGGCCGGGCGCTCGTTTTCGATGCCACGGGTCGCGCCGGTGAGGGTGTGCTCTCGCTGACGGGGCGCACGGAGCTCGATCCGGGCGCCGGCTGGCCCACCCGGCTGCAGTTGCGCGGCGACACCGTTCGTGCCGTGCAGCTGCCCGAAGGCGAGATCTTCGCTACGCCGGACCTCCGCATCGATGTGGCGCTGCCGGATGTGCAGGTTACCGGTTCCGTGCATGTGCCGCGGGCATCGCTGCGCTTGAGCGCGCTTCCGGCGCAGGCGGTACCGCCATCGCCCGACGTCGTACTGCACGGGAAAGAGGTGCGCAGCGCCACGCGGCCGTTGCAGGTGCGCGCGGCGGTCGAGCTGACGCTCGGCGAGGACGTGAGCTACGAGGGGCTCAATCTCGAGACGACGGTCTCGGGTCAGCTGCGCCTGCAAAGCGAGCCGAATGCGTCCGCGAGCGCCACCGGCACTTTGAGCTTGGATGGCAGCTACAACGCCTACGGCCAGACGCTCGAGCTCGAGCGCGGTCAGTTGCTGTTCAGCGGGCCGCTCGACGATCCCGGCCTCGATGTGCGCGCGGTACGCAACGTCGAGACGATCCGCGTGGGAGTGGAGCTCACCGGCACCGTCAAAGCGCCACGAACACGCGTTTTCTCGACCCCGGCGATGAGCGAGGCGGACGCGTTGTCGTATCTGTTGCTCAGTCGTCCCGTGAGCGGCGATGGTGCCGGAGGCGGCGCAGCAGACACTTCGACGCTCGAGGTGGCGGCCCTGTCGATGGGCTTGCAGCAAGCGCTGCCCGTGGTGCAGCGTATCGGCACCACTTTGGGCCTCGATGACCTCGCGCTGCAGAGCACCGCCACCGACGCCGGCGCCATCATGGCTGGCAAATACCTGGCGCCGAAGCTGTATGTTCGCTACAGCTACGGACTCTTCAATAGAATAGGCGACCTGATGCTGCGCTTTGAGGTGAACGAACGCCTGAGCATCGAGACGCGATCCGGGGATCAAGAGTCGATGGATTTGCTGTACACGGTCGAAAAGGACTAGCGGATGTCACGATTTGAGTTGCAGGTGTCGCCGCGCATTCCGGAGCCGTTGCAGCGGCTCCGCGATCTTGCCGGGAACTTCTGGTTCAGCTGGTATCCGGCGACCGGTCAGATGTTCCGGAAGCTCGATAGCAAGCTCTGGCGCAAGGTCGAGGGCAGCCCTCGAACGTTCCTGCGTTGCGTCGATCAAGGCATTCTCGAGCGCGCCGCCGAGGATCCGCAGCTACTCGCCGAGTACCATGCGGTGCTCGCCGCTTTCGATCGATACGTGGGCCACAAGCCGCAGCAAGCGGACGGGCTGCAGCCCGGGGATCTGATTGCGTATTTCTGCGCCGAGTACGGCTGGCACGAGAGCTTTCCGATCTACTCGGGCGGTCTCGGCATTCTCGCCGGCGATCACTGTAAGACCGCCAGCGACTTGGGTCTGCCTTTCGTCGCCGTGGGCCTCCTGTATCGGCAGGGTTATTTCATCCAACGCATCGACCGCCACGGCCAACAGCTGCCGGAGTACTCCTCGATCGAGCCGCGCAACACGCCCCTCAAGCTAGCGCTTGGCGCCGACGGGCAGGAGATTCGCGTCACGTGCCCGGCCCCGGATCGGCCGATCAGCCTGCGCGTCTGGCAAGCTCCGGTAGGCCGCGTGACCGTGCTGTTGCTCGATACGGACGTGCCCGAGAACAGCCCGGAAGAGCGCATGATCACGCACCGCCTCTACGGCGGCGACCACGAGCTGCGCGTGCAACAGGAGGTGGTCCTTGGCGTCGGTGGCGTACGTGCGTTGCGAGCGCTCGGTTTCGGTCCCACGGTTTGGCACATCAATGAAGGGCATGCCGCATTTTCGGTGATCGAGCGGCTGCGCGAGCATACCGTGGGCGGCGTGCCGTTCGCCGCGGCGCTTGAGGCCGTGGCCGCCAGCACGGTGTTCACGACCCACACGCCCGTGAGCGCCGGCCATGATCGGTTCGCGCTCGACTGGGTTGCGCGGCGGTTCAAAAGCTACCCCGCCGAGCTCGGAATCACGGTCGAACAGTTGCTCGATCTCGGCCGGTCGCCGGAGCAGCGCGATGTCTTCAACATGACCCGCCTCGCGATCAGCGGCTCGGCCGCCGTCAACGGCGTGAGTAAGATCCATGGCCGCGTCTCTTCGCGGCTTTGCGAAGCCAATTGGCCGGACGTGCCGCCGGCCGAGAATCCCGTCGGTTACGTGACGAACGGCGTGCATGTCTCGACGTTCCTGCGCCATACCTGGGTGACGCTGTTCGAGCGCCACCTGGGTCAGGGTTGGCAGGAACGCATCCTGGACCGAGCGTTCATCGGCAAGATCGCCGACATTCCGGACGATGTGTTCTGGCAGACCAATCAGAAAGTGAAGAGCCAGATGCTGCGTGTGCTGCGCGAGCGGCTGGCTCAGCAGTATCAGCGCAACGGCCTGAGCGAAGCGCATCTGCACCGCGTGTTGAAGCAGGTCGACCCAGCCAACCCGGACGTGCTGACGATCGGCTTTGCGCGCCGCTTCGCGACCTACAAGCGTGCCACGCTGATCATGGCCGATTTGCGTTGGCTCGAGCAGCTCGTCGACAGCAGCGCGCGCCCCGTGTTGTTCGTGTTCGCCGGCAAAGCGCATCCGGCGGACGAGCCCGCGCAATGGATGATGCGCGAGATCCAGCGGATCTCGAGCCTGCCGCAGTTCATCGGCAAGATCCTGTTGCTCGAGGGTTACGATATGGGCCTCGGTCGGCTGCTGACGTCGGGTGTGGACGTGTGGCTCAACACGCCCGTGCATCCGTTCGAGGCCAGCGGTACCTCGGGGATGAAGGCGGCGATCAACGGCACCGTGAACTTGAGCGTGCTCGATGGGTGGTGGGCCGAGGCCTACGACGGCCGCGACGAATTCAAGAACGGTTGGGGTGTTCCGCCGGCGTTCGATGAGCAGGGCGCCGAGGATCGCGATCGGCAGGACTCGACCACGATCTACGAAATCCTCCAGGATGAGGTGATTCCGCTGTACTACGCCCGCGACGAGCAGCTTGGCTATTCGCCCGAATGGGTGCATCTGTGCAAACGCTCGATGGTGAGTGTGCTGCCCGCGTTCAACAGCGAGCGCGTGCTGCACGATTACCTCCGCGGGTTCTATGCGCCTGCCGCCGCGCAGGGCCGAATCGTGGCCGCCGACGGCTTCCGTGTAGCGCGCGATCTCGGCGCATGGAAGGCCAAAGTGCGCGCCGCGTGGGCGGGCGTGAGCCTCAAAGCTCTCGGCAGCGTCGCCACGGAGATCACCGTCAGCGACCGCGTGGCGCTCGAGGCCGAAGTGGGGCTGAACGGGTTAGCGCCTGCCGACGTGCGCGTCGAGTGCGTCGTGCGGCGCTTGCTAGGCTCGGTGCTTGCGATGCCGGTGCAGGGCTACGCAGAGAATCGCCGCTCGCGGCCGAGCTTGAGCTATCTCGACGGTCGTCCTGTGCTCATCGAGCCGTTCTCGCCCGGCGCCGTCGACGCAGCGGGCGTTTGTCGCTATCGGCTCGAGCTTCAGCCGCCATGGACAGGCACGTTGCAGTACGAGATTCGAGCGGTGCCGCAACATCCGCACCTCTCGCACCCGTATGAGCTCGGCTTGATGCGCAAGCTTTGAGTCCGCGAGTAAATTCGGGAGCGGAGAGCCTCGTCGTGCGCACGGGGTCGCGCCTGCCGCTCGGCGCCGAGGCGAGCGCGGGCGGCGTTAATTTCGCGGTCTACAGCCGGTACGCGACGCGGATGTGGCTGCGGCTCTATCGCGGGGCGACCGACCCGCATCCGCTGGCGGAGATCGAGCTCGATCCGGGTCGGCATCGCAGCTACGACTTTTGGCACGTGTTCGTCGCCGGCGCGCGCCCGGGCTGGTTCTATACCTGGCGCGCCGACGGTCCTAGCGATCCCGCGGCGGGCCTCAAGTTCGACGCGGCACGTGAGCTCCTCGACCCCTGGGCTCGACTCGTGAGTGATGCCACCTGGCGGCGCGACTTGGCGACTGTCGGCGACGTTGTGCCTGCCGTGCGCGCGCAGATCGCGCCGGTCGACGACTACGACTGGGAAGGCGACACGCCCCTCAACCGACCACTCGGTGAAGCCGTGATCTACGAGCTGCACGTGCGCGGCTTCACGCGCCATCCGTCCGCGGCCGTCAAGCATCCCGGCACGTACCGCGGTCTCATCGACAAGATCCCGTACCTCAAGACCCTTGGCGTCACCGACGTCGAGCTGCTGCCGGTGTTCGCGTTCGATCGCCAAGACGTCCCGCCTTCCGGCGCTGCGGTCGGTCTGACGAACTATTGGGGCTATAGCCCGGTCGCGTTTTTCGCGCCACATCCGCACTTCGCGGCAGAGGGCGACGTGCGCCGCGAGTTCCGTGATCTCGTCAAAGCGCTGCACGCGGCCGGCATCGGTGTGATTCTCGATGTGGTGTTGAACCACACGGCGGAAGGTTGGGTGGAAGGACCGACCATCGGCTTTCGCGGCTTCGCCAACGAGATGTTCTACTTGCTCGACCCCGAGGACCGAACCAAATACCTCGATTTCACGGGTTGCGGCAACACGGTGAACTGCAATCACCCGCTCGTGGCGCAGTTTCTGCTCGAATGTCTCACGTACTGGGTGCGTGAGATGCACGTGGACGGCTTCCGCTTCGATCTCGCGAGCGTGTTATCACGCGGGCAGGAGGGCGAGCCGCTCGCCGAGGCACCCGTGATCTCGAGCATCGAGTTCGCCGAGGCGCTCGGGGAGACGCATCTGATCGCCGAAGCGTGGGACGCAGTGGGCTTCTACCAAGTGGGCTCGTTCCCGGGCTACCGCTGGGCCGAATGGAACGGCCGCTATCGTGACGCGGTGCGCCGGTTCCTGCGCGGCGACCCCGGGATCGGGGAGGTCGCCACGCGCATCGCCGGCAGCAGCGACATGTACGCGCCGGCCCACAAGACGCCGCAGAACAGCGTGAACTTCGTCACCTGCCACGACGGTTTCACGCTCTACGATCTCGTGAGCTACGACGCGAAGCACAACGAAGCCAACGCCGAGCAGAATCGCGATGGCAGCGATGACAACTTGAGCTGGAACTCCGGTATCGAAGGCGATACCGACGATCCGGACATCGAATGGTTGCGCGCACAGCGGGCGCGCAATTTCATGGCCATACTGCTGCTGAGCCAGGGCGTGCCGATGCTCGCGGCCGGCGACGAAGTGCTGCGCACGCAGCGCGGCAACAACAATGCCTATTGCCAAGACAGCGATATCAGCTGGCTCGATTGGTCGTTCTCGCCCGAGGCGCGCGCGATGCTGCGCTTCACACGCGAGATGATCGCGCTGCGCAAGCGGCACCCGAGCCTGCGCCGCACGCGCTTCTTGAATGGGCCGGTCGATGGCGCGCCCGCGGAGATTCAATGGTACGGCGAGGATCTAACGCCGCCGGACTGGCACGACGAGGAGGCGTGCGTGCTGTGCTTCACGCTCGCGGGCCTCACGCCCGATGAGCCTGCGCTGCACGTCATGATCAACATGGCTGCGACCGTGTGCATCCTACCGTTACCGGACGTGGCCGTGCGCCAGTGGCGGCGCGTGGCCGACACCACGCTCGAGGCGCCGGACGACATCACGCCGAGCGGTGTGCCGGCCCGTGGCCCGTATTACACGCTGAATGCGCAGGGTATCGCCGTCTTCGAGGAGCAGGTGAATCGTCGCTAGGTAAAGTGCTGGACTGAATGGCCACCACGAATCAGGGTTGGGTGTATCGGGCTCGCGTCGGAGTCGAGGACGCGGGTACCTGCGTGCTCGCTTTCCACGTCGCGCGGTTTCGGCATTCGGACGAGGCGGCGTGGCGTGCGGCGATCGAGCTCGGCCGGGTGCTCGTCAACGGTCGGCGTGCCGCGGCCGATGAGCCGCTGCGCGCCGGCGACGAGCTAGAGTTCCACCGTCCGCCTTGGAACGAGCCCGAGGCGCCCGAGTCGTTCGAGGTGGCCTTCGAGGACGAGCACGTGCTCGTACTGGTGAAGCCTGCGGGGCTCCAGGTGCTGCCGGCCGGACCGTTCTCCGCGCGCACACTGCTCGAGCTCGTGCGTGCGAGTCACGCGTCGCGCGCGGAGGCCGCTCCCGCGCACCGGCTCGGGCGCGGCACCTCCGGTCTCATCGCGTTCGGCAAGACGCCGATCGCGCGCTCGTCTCTCGCACGCCAGTTCCGCGAGTTCGTGCCGTGCAAGACCTACCTCGCCTGGGTCGCGGGCGCGACGCTACCGGACTCGTTCGCGGCGCGCGAGCCGATCGCGCGCGTGGCCCACGGACCGCTCGAGATTCACGTCGCGGCGGCGCACGGCCGGGCATCGCTTACGCGTGTGCGTGTGCTGCGGCGGGAGGCCGAGCGCACGCTCGTCGCCGCGCAACCGATCACCGGCCGTCCCGATCAGATCCGCATCCACCTCGCGGCGGCGGGTGCGCCGATCGTCGGTGATCCCCTGTTCGGTCCCGGCGGCACGCCGAAGAGCAATGTGCCACCGGGTGCCGGCGGCTATCTCCTACACGCCGCCGCGCTGTCGTTCGCGCATCCGTCGAGCGGTACTCGCGTCAAGGTGCGCTCGCTGCCTGACTGGGCTGCGGATTAGCTGCGCTCGTCGCTCGGTGTCACGGCACCGTCTATCCGTCGGCCGTAACCGCCGATAGGCCGTTTCGGAATATCGCCGCGGCGCGCGAAGTCTTGAATCCAACGGCGCACGCGCGCCGAATAGGCATTCCCGTCAGAAACCAATGGAGATCGCAATGACAAGGAAAAACGTCCCCTCGCAAACGCGTGGCGCCACCAGCCGCCCTTTCGCCGGCACGGCGCTTGCTACAGCCACGCTCGCGGTCTGTGGTGCCGCGCTCGCCCCGTCGGCCGCGCAGGCGCAGGATGGTTACGGCTTCAAGCTATTCGGCGGCGGCGCCTATATTTCCCCACTCAGCGACAGCTCTTTCGCCGGTATCGCGGACTCCGTCGAAGCTTCGAGCGAGTTCGGCTGGGAGTTCGGCGTCGAATTCAAACCGACGGATCGCTTCGGTCTGGAGCTTGCCTACCTCGATGCGGAGCCCGATGTCGAGGCCGACGGCACGACGATCGGCGATATCGGCCTACACCCCTGGCTCCTCACGCTGAACTTCCACCTCGTCAACAAGGATGCGTTCAACTGGTATATCGGACCGACGGTGTCCTATTTCGATTGGGATGACGTCCAGCTCACCAACGGCGGCCGCCTGGATGTCGATAGCGACACCGGTTACGGCGTCTCCACGGGTATCGCGATCGGTCTCGGTGACACCTTCGCCATCCAATTCGGGCTGCGCTACCTCGAGGCGAGCGCGGACAGCCCGTCTCTGCCTGACGAGATCGGTGTCGACCCGTTGTTCACCAGCGTGGGGTTCGCGCTGCGCTTCTGAGTGGCGTCACGGCGTCACGGCGTGACGGTGGGCCGGCCAGTGGTCGGGCCGGCCCTTCGTCGCTCGGGCTCCGCGGCCTCTGCTTGCGAGCGATCGCGCGACCGAGGATCGGTAGGCCGTTCGCAGTGGTGCGAACCGGATTTTTAGCGGACTATTCTCACTAGTTCCCCTGAGGCGGGTTTCTAGCTTGTCAGCGAGAATGGTCCTCTGCGCCGTCGCGCTGTCGCTTATTCAGGCCTGCGCGAGCGCACCCGAAAGGCTCGAGGCCGTGCCGCCCGAGTTGACCGCGCGGGCCGAAGTCCCCGGCATGCCCGGGGTGCGCTACGTTGCGGGCGGCGACATGAGCGAGCTCGCGGAGATCGGCGTCGACTCGTTGCGGTTGGAGCGGGACTACCTCGCGAAGCAGGGACACACGGGCCCGCTGCCGCCATCGGCCTTCTTGGCCATATCCGGGGGCGGCGACAAGGGCGCCTACACGGCGGGCCTGCTGAACGGCTGGACGGCCGCGGGGACGCGGCCCGAGTTCAAGCTCGTCACCGGCATCAGCACGGGCGCGCTGATCGCCCCATTCGCGTTTCTCGGCCCAAACTACGACGCCATTTTGACGGAGGTCTATACGACCACCTCGCCTGAGGACGTTCTCGAGCGGCGCAGCTTGCTCGCCGGACTCTTCAGCGACGCGATGGCGGACAACGCTCCGCTCTGGGCCCTCACGCGCAAGTTCGTGACGGCGGACCTCCTCCGAGAGGTGGCCGCGGAGTACGCGAAGGGCCGCTTCCTGTTGATCGGCACGGGTGACATCGACGCGCGCCGCGCCATCATCTGGGATATGGGCAAGATCGCGAGCTACGGCACTCCGGAGGCATTGGAGCTGTTCGTGAGCGTGCTGATGGCGTCTGCTTCCATCCCCGTGGGCTTTCCGCCCGTGATGATCGACGTGGAAGTCGACGGCAAGCGCTACCAAGAGATGCACGTGGACGGCGGCACCATGTCGCAGGTGTTCGCCTATCCCGCATCGATCCGCCTCGATGAGGAGACGGCGGCCGCCGGGGGTGAACGGCAGCGCACGCTTTACGTGATACGCAATTCACGGTTGGACCCGGACTGGGCGCAGACCGAGCGCAAAACGATGAGCATCGGTGGGCGTGCGGTCTCCTCACTGATCCACACTCAGGGTATCGGCGACCTTTACCGCATCTACGCAACCGCCGAGCGCGACGGCGTCGATTTCAACTTGGCCTTCATTCCCCCGAGCTTTACGGTGCCTCACAAGGAAGACTTCGACACCGAATACATGCGCCAGCTGTACGACGTTGGGTATGACCTCGCGGTCAAGGGCTTCGTGTGGGCGAAGACGCCGCCCGGCTTTGCCCCGCCGACCGATGCCCCGGCCGCGGCAGCCGCGGCGAAATGACCTAGCCCGCCGCTACGCGGGCGTGAGCACGATGCCGGCGAGCGGCGGCAGCGTGACGACGATCGAGTGCGTTTGCCCCATGCACGGCACCGGCTCGGTGCTGACGACCAAGTTGCCGACGTTCGAGCCGCCGTAGTACTGCGAGTCGGAGTTCAGCACCTCGCGGTAGCGGCCCGGTGACGGCACGCCCACGCGGTAGCCATGCCGCGGCACGGGCGTGAAATTCAGCAACACCAACGCGTGCTCGTCGCCGTTCTTGCGCAGAAACGACAGCACCGAGTGCACGTCGTCCTGCCACGACAGCCAGGCGAAGCCGTTGCCGTCGTGATCGAGGCGGTGCAAGGCTGGGATCCCGCGATAGGCACGATTCAAGTCGCGCACGAGCGCGCGGATGCCCGCATGGCGTGGCTCGTCGGCCAAGTGCCACGGCAGCGACTCGTGATGATTCCACTCGCGTGGCTGGCCGAACTCGGCGCCCATGAACAACAGCTTCTTGCCGGGGTAGGTCCATTGGAAGGTGAGCAGCAAGCGCAGATTGGCGAAGCGCTGCCAGTCGTCGCCCGGCATCTTGTCGAGCAGCGCGCGCTTGCCGTGCACGACCTCGTCGTGCGACAGCGGCAGCACGAAGTTCTCCGTGAACGCGTAGATCGGGCCAAACGTGAGCAGGTTGTGGTGGAACTGCCGATGCACGGGGTCCTTGGTCACGTAGCTCAACGTGTCGTGCATCCAGCCCATGTTCCACTTGAATGTGAAGCCGAGCCCGCCGCCATAGGTGGGCCGCGACACCTGCGGCCACGCCGTCGACTCCTCGGCAATCGTGATCGTGCCCGGGCACTGGCCGTGGGTGATCTCATTCAATCGTTTCAGGAAAACGATCGCCTCGAGGTTCTCGTTGCCGCCGTGCTGATTGGGCGTCCACTGGTGCGGTTGGCGCGAATAGTCGAGATACAGCATCGAGGCGACGGCATCCACACGCAGTCCGTCGAAATGGAAATCGTCGAGCCAACATACGGCGCTCGACAGCAAGAAGCTCTGCACTTCGTTGCGCGTGTAGTTGAACACCAGGGTGTCCCAATCGGGGTGCACGCCTTTCTGCAGATCAGCGTACTCGTACAGAGTGGTGCCGTCGAAGCGCGCGAGCGCATGGTCGTCTTTCGGGAAGTGTCCCGGCACCCAGTCGAGCAGCACGCCGAGGCCCTGTTTGTGCAGCTCCGCCACGAATTCACGTAGCTCGTCGGGGGTGCCGTGGCGACGCGTCGGCGCGAAGTAGCCGGTGCACTGGTAGCCCCACGAGTCGTCGAACGGATGCTCCGTGATCGGCAAGAGCTCGACGTGCGTGAAACCGAGATCGGTTGCGTAGGCGCCGAGCTGACGGGCGAGCTCGCGGTAGCTCAAGAACTGCCGGGACGGGCTGCGGCGCCACGAGCCCAAGTGGACCTCGTAGATCGAGATCGGCTCGCGCAACCAGTCTTTTTCGCTGCGTCGTCGCAGCCACTCGTCGTCATCCCAGCGAAATGGTGCGCCGGACGTTGTGACGCTGGCCGTCGCCGGCCGATGCTCGAACGCGGCGGCGTAAGGATCGGTTTTGAGGCGCAGCGTGCGGCTGTCGCGGCCGAAGATCTCGTACTTGTAGAGCAGTCCGGCGCCGAGCTCCGGAAGAAACAGCTCCCACACGCCCGAATCGCCGCGCACGCTCATCGGATGGTAGCGACCGTCCCAATGGTTGAACGTGCCGACCACGCTCACGCGCTCGGCGTTCGGCGCCCAGACGGCGAAGCGAATGCCGGGTACCCCTGCGATCGTTAGCGCATGCGCGCCGAGGAAGCGATGTGCATGAAAGTGACCCCCGCTGCCGAAACGCGCGAGATCGGCCGCATCGATGTGCAGCGGAAACGAGTAGGGGTCGTAGCACTCGTGCCAGGCGCCGTCGTGCGACTCCCAGCGTATCCGGTATGGCGTCTCGAGCTGGCGTTTTGCGCCGGTCCACTCGAACAAGGCCGTGCCCGGGACGCGTGTGAGCTCGACGGCGGGTTTGATGAGCGCGACGCGCCGCGCATTCGGCAGCAACACGCGAACCACCACGGTGAACGTATCGATGGCGTGGACGCCGAGCACGCGGCGTGGCTCGTGGAGCCTGCCCTGCAGCAATCGTTCGACGTCCGGGTCGCGCGCGTCGGTGACGAGGACGAGGCTGTTGTCTTGCGGCGATGTCATATGCGGAAATACGGACGCCTAGCCGTTAGACACGCAGTGTCCCGAAGTAGTAGCTTGTAGCCAAATGAGACAAATACCTCGTCGCCGGCTGGTCAGTCAGCTCACTCGCAGCACGGTGGCAGTCGTGATGGCAGGTGGGCGGGGGCAACGCCTCATGCAGCTCACGGATAATAGAGCCAAACCTGCCACGCCTTTCGGCGGCAAGTACCGTATCATCGATTTCTCACTGTCCAATTGCGTGAACTCCGGCGTCCGCCAAATCTTCATCCTGACGCAGTATAAGGCCCACTCGCTGATTCAGCATGTGCAGCGGGGTTGGGGCTACCTGCACGGCGAGCTTGGCGAGTTCATCGATATCGTGCCCGCGCAGCAGCAGCTCGGCGAAATCTGGTATCGCGGCACGGCCGACGCCGTCTACCAGAATCTCGATATCGTCGACCAGCACCGCCCCGAAACGGTGTTGATCCTGGCCGGTGACCACGTCTACAAGATGGACTACGGCCCGTTGGTCGCCTTCCACAAGGAAAGCGGCGCCGACATCACGATCGGCGGCGTGCAGGTGCCATTGGCCCAGGCGCACGAGTTCGGGGTCATGTCGCTCGGCCCCGATCACCGTGTGGTCAGTTTCGACGAGAAGCCGAAGAACCCCCAGCCGATGCCGGGACGTGAGGGGGTGGCGCTCGCGTCGATGGGTATTTACGTGATCAACCCCGAGTTCCTTCGCGAGACGCTCGAGCGCGACGCGGCGAATCCTGAGTCGGCGCACGATTTCGGCCGCAACATCATTCCGGAGGCCGTCGCCACGCGGCGCGTGTTCGCCTATCCATTCGAGGACGTAGAAACCAAGGCGCAGCGCTATTGGCGCGACGTGGGCACGGTGGACGCTTATTACGCCGCGAACATGGAGCTCATTCACGTGAGCCCGGAGCTCAACCTCTACGACGAGGCCTGGCCCATCTGGACTTACCAGGAGCAGGTGCCGGGAGCGAAGTTCATTCTCGATGAAGAGCGCCGTCGGGGGCTTGCCATCAACTCGATGGTGTCCGGCGGCTGCATCGTCTCGGGCGCCATCGTGCGCGAGTCGCTGCTGTTCTCCAACGTCATGGTCGACGAGAGCACGGAGCTTCGCCGTGCAGTGGTGTTGCCGCACGTCGAGATCGGCCGTAGTTGCCACATCGCCAATGCGATCATCGACGAGGGCTGCATCATTCCCCACGGTACCGTGATCGGCAAGGATCGGAACGCGGACAGCAAGCATTTTCACATCACGGACAACGGCATCGTGCTCGTGACGCGCAACATGCTCGTAGCCCTGCGGCGTAGTCACCCACACTGAAGGCTCTTTCTGCATGAACCCTGTGCTCGCGGCGCGCCGCGCCGGCGTGTTGCTGCATCCAACGTCGCTACCAGGATCCGGTTCGAGCGGTACGCTCGGCGCCGACGCCTGGCGGTTCGTGGATTGGCTCGCGGCTGGCGGTTTCAGCGTCTGGCAAACGTTGCCGCTCGGTCCGCCGGACGACTACGGCTCGCCGTATTGCCTGCGTTCGGCGTATGCGGGCGACGCGCACTTGCTCGATGCCGAGCATCTGCGCAGCCTTAGGCAAATGCCCCGAGGCATGGCGTGCGATGGCGTCGGGCGGTCGCGCATGGAGCCCTATCGCTCGTTCATGGCACTCGCCAACGCCGAGCAGCGCCACGAGTTCGCGAGCTTCGTCCGCCGCTGGCGTAAATGGCTCTTGCCCTATGGCCTGTTCGAGCTCTGCAGCGAGCGGTTTTCCGGCGCGCCGTGGTGGCAGTGGCCGGCGGCGTTTCGGCGCCGCGATGTGCCCACGTTGCTCGCGTACCTGGCCGAGGATCGCGACGAGTTTCGTGCGATCGTGTTCGAGCAGTACCTGTTCGAGCTGCAGTGGACCGCGCTCCGGAGCTACGCTAACGATCGCGGCGTGTATTTGTTCGGTGATTTGCCGTTCTACGTCGATCGCAACAGCGTCGAAGTCTGGTGGGACCGCGGCCTGTTTCAGCTCGATGCTGATGGTGCACCGCTCGCCGTCGCCGGCGTGCCGCCCGACTACTTCAATGCCGACGGCCAGCTCTGGGGCAATCCGCTCTATGACTGGGAGGCGATGGAGCGCAGCGGCTTCGCCTGGTGGCTCGCCCGTCTGCGCGGGCAGCTCGACCGCTTCGATCTCGTGCGCATCGATCACTTCCGTGCGCTCGAGTCGTATTGGGAGGTGCCGGCCGATGCGCGCACGGCGCGCACGGGCCGGTGGCGGCAAGGCCGCGGTGACGCGTTGCTCGGGACGCTACGCCGCGAGCTTGGCGAAATTCCGCTCGTCGCCGAGGATCTCGGCATCATCACCAACGAGGTGCGGGCCCTGCGCGATCGGTTCGAGCTGCCCGGCATGGTCGTGCTGCAATTCGCCTTCGACGGCTCGGCGGACAACCCGCATCTGCCGCATAACCATCGCCCTAACGCCGTCGTCTACACGGGCACGCATGACAACGACACGACCGCGGGTTGGTACGCCGGCCTCGATGCCGCTGCGCACCAGGCCGTGCACCGTTTCCTCGGCACGGGCGAGACGCCCGCGGTGCCTGAAGTCTTGATCGATGCGGCTTATGCGTCGAACGCGAACCTCGCGATCGTGCCGATGCAGGACTTGCTCGGGCTCGACTCGTCGAGCCGCATGAACTCGCCCGGCACCGTGGTCGGCAATTGGAGCTGGCGGTTCCGTTGGGAGCAGGCGCCCGCGAACCTTCCTGCAAGGTGTCGCGCGCGCGCGGTGCGCGCCGGGCGCCTGCGACGCCCGCCAACTCCCTAAGGCTCGTCCCGGCCGGCGCGTGCCTGGCCGGTACTCGTCAGCGCGACCGGAGATCCTTCGGCCAGATGCCCTGCTTGCCCGGCGACAGGATGCCGTTCGGATCGAGCGCGTCCTTGAGCGTCTCGTTCAAGCGGCGCAGTGCGTGGCCGTTCCAGTCGTACTGCTCCGCGACGAGATCCATGAAGTCGAGATGGGCGCGATACTCGCCGTAGCCGAGCTTGGCCGCGGGCGCGACGATGCCCTTGCACGCCTCGTAGGCCGTGCGTGCTTGGGCTTCGTTCTTCGTGTCGAACACGACGAGGCACACATGGATCATGAAACGCCGGCTCGCGATGATGACGCCGCTGTAGTCGAGCCCGGCGGCCGCGAGCTTGTCGCGCACGAGATCGCGCAGAGCCACGCCATCGCGGCCCGTGATCGGCGCCACGGACGAAAAGCCGATGTGGCCGCCTTCCTCGCCGCCGTACCACTTGGTCATCTGGTTGAGATCCATGCTCGGGATGCCCGCTTGGACGCGTTCGTGCGGATTGGCGAGGTTGGGCAGAGCGTCGCCCCGGTATTTCGAGAACGTGAGCTCGGCGCCCGGGATCGAGCGGAACGCACGGGTCACCACCTCGCGCTGATGCATGACCACGGGCTCGTCGCCGTAGAGCGCGAAGCGCATGACCCAGCGGCCGAGCCCCGGCTGCCGACTGATCGTCTCGATGACTTCGTCCGGTAGCGGGCCGGCGCCGCGGTACCACTGCTCGCGACCGGTGAAGGCCGAGATTCCGCACACGGCGTTGATGATCATCGGCAGTCCGGGGATCGTGCCGTTGATCAGCAGCGGCCGCAGCTGCTCGAGCAGCAACGGTAGATCGTCGTCGCGGCGCAGCGTGAGCCACCCCGGCAGGTAGCATTCGGGCTGTGGCATGAGCCAGAGGCCCATTTTGGTGACCACGCCGAGGCTCGACTGCATGAACAGGCCATCGAGGCTCGGGCCGAAGCCGCGTTTGTAGACCTGCCAGCTCTTCGAGTTGCCGAGGGCGCCCATTCCCGTACGGATGAGCTCGCCGTTCGGCAAGACCACTTCCATGCCGCATTGACTCGCGCTGTGGTCGCCGTACGGCGTGTAGCCCAAGCCGTGGTCGAGCGTGTTGCCGACGATGCTGCCCCAGCCGAGATCGGGCACCGACATCCAGAGCTTCGAGCCTGTGGCACGCAGATGCTCGTGCAGATCGAAGAAGCGCACGCCGGGCTCGATGAGCGCGTACGCCGACTCCTCGTTGACCTCGAGCACGCGGTTCATGCGCTTCAAGCTCAAGACCACGCCGCCTTTGACGCGCGGCGCCGCTCCGCCATAGCCGTTGTTGCGGCCCTGTGAGCTCGTCCAGAGCGGCACCTGGTGCTCGTTGGCGAGCCGCACGATCGCCTGGACTTCCTCCACGGAACGGGGCAGCAACGCGACCGAGGGGGCGAACTTGTCCCAGGCGCGCGGCGAGAACGGGTCGCGGAACTCCGCCAGAGCGTCGCCGCCCGTGATGAAGCCGTCGGCGTCGACGGCGGTGGCAAACGCTTGCCGCGCGCGATCGAACGCGGCCGGCGAGAGGCTGGCGGGACGAATGGCAGTCATGGCGCACCTCGTTGATAGCCAATGATCAGGGTCGCACTTGCGCCACACCGATGGCGTCGTCGTTGGCCGCTTGGCAGCCCGACCGTTACGTGGCTATGCTCTGGGCGAGCCACGCTGAGCCTGGGGGGTGCCACAGTGCAGGTTTTTACTACCGGACAGGTCGACACCAGCCGCCGTCTGGACTATTGGAGCGCACTCGCGTCGGATGCGATTACACCGATGCGTGTGAGCGCCGGCAAGGACTCGTCGTTTGAGGGCCGGCTCTGGACGGCGAAGCTCGGCGACATCGACATCGCGCGCGCCTACTCCTCGTCCGTCGTCATCCGCCGCACACCCGAAGAAATCGCACGCGCCGAGCAGTGCGCGTTTCTGCTTAGCATTTCCGAGGAAGCCAGCTATCGCTTTCGTATCCGCGGCAGCCAACGGGAGGGACGCGCTGGAGAACTGCTGCTCACGGCTTCCACGGAGCGCGAAGAGATCGTTCACTCGGGGTGCACTGTCATCGTTTTGCGCGTGCCCGACCTGCTTCTCAAAGCCCATCTGCCCGCGGCGGACGACCTGATCGGGCTGGTCGTGCGTGGCGATTGCGGCGCCGGCCTTGTGGCGTCGACGATGATTCGGGCGCTCGCGCGCAACATGCGTAATGGCTTCGACACTGCCGTCGGCGAGCACCTGACGGCAGCGCTGCTGCATTCCGTCGCGGCCGCCTACGCCGAAACGTTTGGCACGCCGTCCGTGTCCATGGTGACGGTCGAGTCGCGGCGGTTCGAGATCACACGCTATGCCGACGCGCACCTCGCCGACTCGGATCTCACCGTGCAGAAAGTGGCGCTCGCGTTCGGGTTGAGCGATCGCTACGTGCGGATGCTGTTCGAGGGCGAACGCGAGCCGCTGTCGGCATACATTCAGCGCCGGCGTCTCGAGGAATCGGCTCGGCAGCTGCGCGACCCGCTGTGGCGCTCGCGTACGGTTTCGGAGATCGCGTTCAACTGGGGGTTCAACTCCCTCGGCAGCTACGACCGAGCCTTCAAGGCGCGCTTCGAGGTCACGCCGCGCGAGTACCGCCAGCGCTCCGAGACGGGTGGCGCTCCGGGCTGAGCGCGAGCCCCTACGCAAGCAACTCGCGCACGACCTTGCCGTGCACATCGGTCAGGCGGAAGTCGCGGCCCTGATAGCGGAACGTGAGCCGCTCATGATCGACGCCGAGCAGGTGCATCACCGTGGCTTGCAAGTCGTGCACGTGGACGGGGTCCTTCACGACGTTATAGCTGAAGTCGTCGGTCTCGCCGTGAATGTGGCCGCGCTTCACGCCGCCGCCCGTCATTAGATACGTGAAGCAGCCGGGGTGGTGATCGCGGCCCCAGCTCGTGCCCGTGAGCTCGCCCTGGGCAAAGCATGTGCGACCGAACTCTGCGCCCCAGATCACGAGCGTATCGTCGAGCAGGCCGCGCTGCTTGAGATCGCGCACGAGCCCAGCCGTAGCCTGATCGACCTCGCGCATGCTGACCGGATGGAATACGGGATGCGTGGCGTGGTGGTCCCAGGCGTTGTGGTAGAGCTGGATGAACTTGACGTTGCGCTCGGCCAGACGACGCGCCAGCAAGCAGTTTCTCGCGAACGTTCCCGGCGTGCGCACGTCGGGTCCGTAGAGGTCGAGCACATGATCCGGTTCCCCGCTGATGTCCGTCGCTTCGGGCACGGAGCTCTGCATGCGGAACGCCATCTCGTATTGCGCGATTTTCGAGTTGATCTCCACGTTGCCGGTGCGCTCGAACTGCAACCGCGCGAGCTCGTTGATCGTGCGGACCGCCGCTTCGCGTTGCGGCAGCGAGATGCCGTCGGGGCTGCCGACGTAGAGCACGGGATCAGCACCGGGGCGGAACACTACGCCACCGTGGTGCGAAGGCAGGAAGCCGGAGCTCCAGATCTCGGAGTTGATGTTCTGTGCCGGGCCCTTGCCGACCGACGTCATGACGATGAACGACGGTAAATCCCGGTTATCCGTGCCGAGCCCGTAGTCGACCCACGAGCCCATCGACGGCCGCCCGGCGAGCTGGAAGCCGGACTGAATGAATTTGATCGCTGGGTCGTGGTTGACCTGCTCCGTGTACATCGAGCGGATCATGCAAAACTCGTCGATCGTGGCCGCCATGTGCGGCAGGCCGTCGCTGACCCACGCACCGTTCCCCCCGTGCTGGCGCAACGGCGCGATCGGAGCGACGAGTGGAAACGTCGACTGGCCTTTCACCATCGTCGATAGGCGCTGGGTGCCGAAGATCGAGCTCGGCGTCTCTTGGCCGTGCATCGCCACGAGCTTCGGCTTGTAGTCGAAGCACTCGAGCTGCGACGGCGCGCCGGCCATGAACAGGAAGATCACACGTTTGGCCGTGGGTGCGTGGTGCGGAGCCCGGAGAGCCGCGGCGCCGGGCTCGGCGGCCCACGCCCGCGAGCCCGACAGGAGATCGTACAACGCCAGGCCGCCGAGTCCGCCCGCGTGGCTTAGGAAAACGCGGCGTGAAGGGTCGATGGGACGATGTTCGTGGCTCATGCGTGCGTCATCTAAGCAAGTAGGAGTCAGGGGTATTGAGGGCGACGTTGGCCGTGGACGCGAGGGCGGCGAGGTGCGCGTGATCGATACCTCCCTGTGCCGGCACGACGCCGACGTCGAGGTACCGTTCGGCGGCTGCCGCGGACTGCCGAAACGCGGCGAGCTCGGCTGTGTAGAACTCGCGGAGCGCGCCGAGCTCCGCCGTGCTGGGCGTGCGCCGCGCGGCCAAGTGAAACAGCGCCGCGAGCTGTTGGTCGAGATCGTCGGCGGCAGCGATAGCGCGCTCGGCCAACGCGCGCGAGGCTTCGACGTACTGCGGGTCGTTCAACAACACGAGCGCCTGCAGCGGCGTGTTCGACGGGTTGCGGCGCACTTGGCTCGTGTGGCGCCGCGGGAAATCGAACACGCTCATCGACGGCACTGGCGCGCCGCGCCGAATCAACGTATAGACGCTGCGGCGATGCTGATCGCGTGGCACGCTTTCCGGTCGCGGATAGATGGCGCGCGTGTAGATGTTCACCGATTCCCACACGCCGTCCGGCTGGTACGGGTAGACACTCGGTCCACCGAGCGTCCGGTCGAGGAGCCCACTCGCCGCCAGTGCGTGGTCACGGAGCATCTCGGCGCTCAGGCGGCGTACGACGCCGCGAGCGAGATAGACATTCTCGGGGTCGGCAGCGAGCTGCGCCGCCGTCATGTCCGACGACTGGCGGAACGTGGCCGACATGACGATGAGCTTGTTCAGAGCCTTGATGTCCCAGCCCGACTCGATGAATTCCACTGCGAGCCAGTCGAGCAGGTACGGGTGTGTCGGCACGGTGCCCTGAGTGCCGAACTCTTCGGCGGTGCGGACGAGGCCCGTGCCGAAGTGCATCTGCCAGAGGCGGTTGACGTAGACGCGCGCCGTGAGCGGGTTCTGCGGGTCGAATAGCCACTGCGCGAGGCCGAGCCGGTTGCGCGGGTAGTCGTCGGGATACGCGAAGATCTGCTCGAGGCCGCGAGGGAAGACTTGCTCGCGGTGCTGGTCGAATACGCCGCGACCGAGGACGTAGCTCGGCCGCGGTTCGGCCGTGTCGCCCATCGTCATGACTTCGCGCAGCGATGTGAGCAGCCGATTGAGCTCGCCGCGGGCCGCGGAGAGTGCCGCAGCGGCGCTCCGGACCTCGGGCGCGAGCGCGGCCGAGTGGGCGGCAAATGCTGCGGCGGCTCCGCCTCTCTCGAGCGCAGAGGCGCCGTCGTGCAGGAAGGCGGCCTCGAGCGGCGTGAGCTGCCGGTCGAAGACGCGCAGCTCGTCGAGCGCGCCACCGACGAGCGGCGACTGCTGCCAACGTTTTCCGAACGACAAGCCGTTGAAGCCGTCGAGCCCGGCGAACGCGAGCCCAAGCGGCAGCATGGATTGAGTGAGACCGTCGCGCCGTGTCTCGAGCGCCACCGGCGTGCCACCGACATAGAGGGCTACGCCGCCCGCCTTCGCTGAGCCGTCATAGGTGAGTGTGAGGTGCTTCCAAGCCCTCTCGGGCAGCGGCTCCGGCGAGATCACGGTGATCTGGTCGCGCGGGTAGGCGTGCACGAGCTGCACTTTGACGCGATTGTTCTCGAGATCGATCGACCAGCCGCCCGAGCCAAAGCGCAAATGGTCGCTATGGTTCAGGACCGCGGCTTCCGTGTAGACATGGTCGGCATACAGCCAGAAATCGACGGAGAACGACTGCTCGTGATCGAACCAACCGATTTTGTCGGCTTTGTCGATGAAGCCCTTGTTGTTGTCGTCGAAGTAGAGCGCATTGCCACGGATGCCGGGACGCAGCTGCGGCGCTTGTAGGACGGCCGGGCGTAAGCCGCGTGTGACTGCGGGCGAGAAGCGCAGCGGTTGTGACGGCTCGATCCCCACGGCGCTGCGGTACCGCGGCTCGAGCGCCGTGTCGGAGCGGGCCGTGTCGAACGAGTAATGCGCCAGCTCAGCGGTCTTCAGCGAGTTCTCGACGGCCGCCACGACGGCCTGCGGCGCCACCCCGGCGCCGCTGGCGGCGGCGGCCGTCGCCGTCCGCAGCGCAGCGGTGTAGTCGCTCTCGAGAGCCGCGATTCGTGCTCGGAGCTCGGCAATGCGCTGGTCGTCGGCCTCGTCGGTTAGGAGCAGCGTCGGGCCCGTGTCCCATTTCTCTTGTGGGTAGAAACCGGCGTCGTCGGTACTGTTGAAGAACGCCGTCAGAGAGTAGTAGTCCACGTGGCTGATTGGATCGAACTTGTGGTCATGGCAGCGTGCGCAGCCCACCGACAAACCGAGAAATGCCGTGCCGAGCGTGTCGGTGCGGTCGATCACGTACTCTGTGCGGTACTCCTCGTCGATGATGCCGTTCTCGGCGCTGCGCCGATGCAGCCGGCCGAAAGCAGTCGCGAGCCGCTGTTCGTGCGTGGCGTTCGGCAGGAGATCTCCGGCCAGTTGCCAAGAGCCGAAGGTCTCGTAGGACAGGTTGTCGTTGAAGGCTTTAATGACCCAATCGCGCCACGGATACAGCAAGCGTCGGTATTCGTCGTCGAGGTAGCCGTCGGAGTCGGCGAACCGGGCGCCATCGAGCCAGTCGCTCGCCATGCGTTCGCCGTAGGCTGGTGAGGCGAGCAGCCGATCGACGACGCGCTCATAAGCCTCCGGCGCCAGGTCTTTCACGAACGCACCGACCTCATCCGGCGTGGCGGGCAAGCCAGTCAACGTGAACGTGACGCGGTGAAGTAAGGTTTCTCGATCTGCTTCCGGAGACGGTGTGAGGCCGTGTTGCTCGGCGCTCGCGAAGACGAACGCGTCGATCGGGTTGACCGCGCGGTTGAGGGAGGCGGATCGCCGCGGCTCGACCTTGGTCGGGGAGATAAACGACCAGTGCGGTTGATACGGCGCTCCCTCGCTGATCCAGCGAGCGAGCGTGTCGATTTCGCCCTTGGACAGCGCCAAGTGGGTGCGCGGCGGCGGCATCACGAAATCGGCGTTCGGCGAGGTCACGCGGCGAACGAGCTCGCTGCTCTGGGGCTTGCCGCGAATGATCGCGAAGCGCCCCGGTGAGTCCGGCAGCTCCGCGGTTGCCGACCCCTCGACGTCGAGGCGCAGACCCGCTTCGCGCGCGGCCGCGTCGGGCCCGTGGCAGCGGAAGCAATTGTCGGCCAGGATCGGCCGCACGTCCCAGTTGTAGCTCAGGGCGCGGGTATCGGCATCGTCGCCGGGTGCACACGCGGCCAGCATCGTGGCCAACGCTAGGAGTGGCCACCGGGCAGGGCGGTTGCCGCTCGGCTGAATTCGGTGCAGGGCAGCGTCCTCGTGCATGGTCGCAGTATAGGTGGCGCCTGCCCGCCGCGGAGTCGTGTCGTTCCGCTTATGCGAAGTCGCTTCCGCGTATGCGAAGTTTACCCCGGGCGCTTGTGAGTACCTTGCAGTCGCGCAGGTGCGTTGCCTTCAGGTGCACGGTTCCAAGTCGGTCGGGGGGATCCAAATGAGAACATCGTTCAGCGTTCGTCTTTGCGGCAGGCACGGGTGGCTCGCGGCCGCCTTGCCGTTGCTCGTGCCGGGAATCGCGGCCGCACAGTCGTCGGGTCTCGAAGAGATCATCGTCACTGCGCAGTTTCGCGAGCAGAACATTCAAACGACACCCATCGCGGTGTCCGCCTTCGATGCCGACATGCTCGACTCGCGCAGCGCCACCGACATCAATGATGCGGCCAACTTGGCGCCGAACGTCACGCTGTCGCGCGGTGCTGCCGGCTTCGGCCAAATGTCCGCTATCTTCATTCGCGGCGTGGGGCAGGCCGACCCGCACTTCGCCGTTGAACCGGGTGTCGGGATGTATGTTGACGACGTCTACTTTGGCGTGCTCACCGGAGCGATTTTCGATTTGCTCGACACCGATCGCGTGGAGGTTTTGCGTGGCCCGCAGGGCACACTGGCTGGCAAGAACTCGATCGGCGGCGCGATCAAGCTGTTCTCGCAGCAGCCGGGCCCGGCGACCAACGGTTACGCCGAGATCGGGGCTGGTTCCTACGATGGCATAACGGGCCGCGCAGCCACGAATCTCACCGTTGCTGAAGACAAGCTCTACGCGCGCATGTCGGTGATGGCGCGGCAGCGTGACGGATACGTGGATCGCCTCGATTACCCCTGCACCGCCGGCACCACGGCCACTGGCACCCAACGGTTGCGCAAGGACTGCCTCATCGGCTCGCAAGGGGGCGAGTCCATGTGGGCCGCCCGCGGCGTGCTGCGCTGGATCGTTGGCGATGCCGTCGAGAACACGGTGAGCTTGGACGTCACTCAAGACGATTCGGAAAATCCGGCAGCCAAGCAGACCTTCCAATCGCCGCTCTGGGCCGGGACCGCCAATTACATCACCGGACCCGAGAGCTACACGAACTACGAGGACTACTACAGCCGGCCGACAGGTACGCCGTCGACGCCGTTCGTGATGCCGTCGCTCACCCCGCTCGACGTTTTGGGCTTCTCGAACACGCTCGACGCGCAGTTGACCGATACGTTGAACCTGCGCTCCGTCACGGCGTACCGCGAGTCGACGGCACACTTCTCCGTGTCGGCCGACGCATCGCCGGCCACGGTCTCCGATCAGTCGTGGCGTCTCGACCACGAGCAGTTCACTCAGGAGTTTCGCCTGTCCGGCGGCAAGTCGGGCGGGTTCGAGTGGACGGTTGGGCTGTTTCACTACGACGCCGATGGCGTTTCCGAGGGGCGCGTCAATCTGCCCGGCGGGTTCGCCGTCGGCGGCGGCGGGCTCAACCTCGAAATCCTGTTCCGCGATCCCGTGCAAACGGAGTCGGATTCCGTGTTCGCGCATGCGGCCTTTCATCCGACCGACAACCTCACCGTGACGACCGGTGCCCGCTACACGGAGGATCTCAAACGCTTCACCTTCAACCGCTGGGACTATACGGGCGCCCCGCATCCGTTGCTTGGCGCGCTCGTGAACTATTCGAGCAGCTACGAGGGCGATCACACCGATTATCGTCTGGCCGTCGACTACCAATGGTCCGAGCAGTTCATGGTTTATGGCCAGGTGTCGACGGGCTACAAAGGGGGCGGCGTCAATCCGCGCCCGTTCTTCACGAGCCAAGCGTTGCCCTATGACCCCGAGGAGCTCGAAGCATTGGAGGTCGGGTTCAAGAGCGTGCTCGCCGACAACCGAATCCGCCTCAATGTCGCGACGTTCAAGAACGACTTCACTGACCTGCAGCTGACGTTGACGCGTTGCGATGCGTTCTCGCCGTTCCCGGGCGCGCCATGCGCGATGTCGGCCAACGTCGGTGACGCAGAGATCACAGGTTTCGAGGTGGAGGCCGAGTTTCGGCCCACGGCACGGCTCGGTATCGACGCATCTCTCGGCCTGTTGGACTTCAAGTACACGCGCGTCGATCCGCTGACATTCGTGACGCTCGGCATGACGACCATCTACACGCCCGATGAGGAGCGCTCGCTCGGCATTCAGTACGACTTCGATCTGCCGAACGGCGGACGGTTGACGCCGCGACTCGATTACCACTACCGGTCGGAGATTCAAACTACCGCCATCAACACGGCGGCGACATTGCTCGATGACGTGGATGTCATGAACCTGCGCTTGGGTTGGAACAGCCCAAGCGACCAGTGGTCGGCGTCGCTGGCCATTACCAACCTCACCGACGAGTTCTACTATGAGAGCCAGTTCGGCAACGGTCAGGCGACCAACTTCAGCATCACGCGCCGTCCGGCCTGGCCGCGCGAGGTATTCTTGACCGTGAAGCGGACTTTCTAGGAGGACTTGCTATGCGACGGAGCGCAGAGAAAGTTCTCACGACACACGTCGGCGCGCTGCCGGGGCCGCTCGAGACCTGGCAAGGCGCGGCCGGCGATGCTGCGTTGCGCACGGCGGTGCACGACGTGGTGGCCGCCCAGCGGAGTGCGGGCACCGACATCGTCAACGAAGGCGAGCTCACGAAAGGCGGCAACTGGGTCACGTTCATCAACTCGCGTCTGTCGGGGTTCCAAGACGTGCCGGCCGAGGGCACGCTCGCGCTGCTTCGGTCGAGCCGGGATTGGCAGGAGTTCGACGACTTCTACGCGAAGGCCATGGCCGGCGGCACGTTGTTCGAGCAGACGGCCAGTGCGCCGGTGCAGACCGCCGCCATCCGCGACTGGGTGTGCCGAGCGCCGATCAAATACACGGGTCAGGCCGCGTTGCAGCGTGAGATCGATCTTCTGAAGGCGGCGCTCGGCAAGCATTCCGTGGCGGACGCGTTTCTCACGTCCACGGCGCCCGCGAGCGTCGAGGTCGGGCGCAAGAACGAGTACTACAACAGCGACGAGGAGTTCGTCTACGGGCTGGCCGACGCGCTGCAGGTCGAGTACGAGATGATTGCCAAGGCCGGCTTGCTGGTGCAGATCGACGATGCCTGGTTGCCGGCGCTCTGGGACCGCATCGGCGTGAAAATGGGCCTCGCCGCGTACCAACGCTACTGCATGTTGCGCGTCGAGGCGCTCAACCATGCGCTCGCCAACGTGCCGCAGGAGCAGGTGCGCTATCACCTGTGCTGGGGCAGTTGGCACGGGCCGCATGCACACGACATCCCGATGGCCGACATGGTGGAGATCATGCTGGCCGTGAACGCGCAGGCCTATCTGTTCGAGGCAGCCAACGCCCGCCACGAGCACGAGTACACGCTGTGGGAGCAGGTCGAGTTACCGGAGGGCAAGATCTTGGCGCCGGGAGTCGTGACTCATTCGACGCCGCTGATCGAGCATCCGGAGCTCGTCTCACAGCGCATCCAGCGGTTTGCGAAGATCGTCGGCCGCGAGAATGTCATCGCTTCGACGGACTGTGGCTTGGGCCTGCGCTGTCACCCACAAATCGCGTGGGCGAAGCTCAAAGCGTTGTCCGACGGCGCTGCGCTCGCGAGCCGCGCGCTCGGCTACGGCAGCGCCTGAGGTAGCAGCGGGCGATGCGCTCGGAGCGGAAGCGCCTGCCTTACGACCGCGGCAAGCCGAGCGCGTCGAAGACGGCTTCCGTCACGATGTTGGAAGCCGCTCGTGGCGGCCGACCGCCGTTCACCGCGTTGCCGCTCTGGTAGTTGAAGTAGTTCTTCGCGAAGCCGATGCCGAGCCACCGCGCGGGATCCGCATAGCCGAACGAGCCGCCGCCGCCGACGTGACCGAAAGCCTCGGGCGAGGCTAGCGGACCCGTATCGATGGCGCGGCGATAGCCAAGCGCGCGCCGCGCACGGATTCTGTAGATCTCGTCCCACTCGAAGCTCTGCAGCTCTATGCCTGCGCGGATGCGGGCCTCGGGCAGCACGCGCACGCCGTCGAGCTCGCCCCAGTTGGCCAGCATCGCGTAGTGGCGCGCGAGGCCGCGGGCACTGAACAGCCCGCCGGAGCCCGGGATGGACGCCTGCTGTACCTCGCGCCGGTTGAATACGGCCGCGACGTGCGAGCCGGCCGGTTCGCCGACCATCCGCGCGTCGTACTCCGCTGGCGCCGGCGGCGCATCCGTGAGCACGGCGACCCGGTGGAGCTCGCTGTCCGGCACGCCCAAGTAGGCGCCGTCGATGTGAAGCGGCGCGCAGATCTCTTCTTGCAGGAACTGTGCGATCGAGCGGCCGTCCACGCGGCGCAGTATTTCGCCGTTGATGTAGCCGTAGTTCAGCGAGTGATACGCGGTCCGTTCGCCGATCGGGAACATCGGCGTGAGATCCGCGATGCCCCGGCACATGCGGTCCCAGTCGGGCAGCCAGTCCGGCGTGTAGCCAACCGGGGTCTGCGGAACGCCGGTCTGATGCGCCAGGGCCATGCGCAACGTCGCGTTCTGCTTGCCGTGCGCGCCGAACTCCGGCCATACCTTCACGATGGGCATGTCGTAGTCGAGCTTGTGTTTCTCGACGCAGAGGTGCAGGCACGTGGCCGTGACGCCCTTGGTCGTCGAGGAGAGCATGAACAACGTGTCGCCGTCGACCGGTTTGCCGGCCGCGGGATCGGCCATGCCGGCCCAGGCATCGATCACGAGCTTGCCGTCGACGTAGGCGGCCACCTGCAACCCGATCTCGGGTGTGTCCTCGACGAGCGAGGCGAGCACTGCGCGCACCTTGTCGTTGGCATCGCTCGATTGCGCGAGCGCCGTGCTTGCGATGCCCGGCAGGCCCGCCGCGGAGGCAGTCAAAGCCAAGCCGCCGACGAGCTGACGCCGGGTCAGCTGGTCGGTCGCCGGACTTTCATTCAAAGAGTCAGCATTCGCCTGCATACGCTTTTCGTCCCCCGTCGCCGCCGTAGTGTTCGTTGGCACTTCAAGGATACTACTCCGGCGGCTCGGGTCCGCTCCACGGCGGCCGTTGTAGCGTCAGCGAGCAAGGAGCTGGCGGTAGAGCTTCTCGTACTGGCGTACCTGGTTGTGCCACGAGAAGTCCGCGGCCATGGCATTGGCTACCAGTCGCGACCACGCGGGCGGGTCGTCAAACCACGTCAGAGCGCAGCGAATGCCCCACAGCAACCCCTGCGGGTCCGCATCGCGGAACACGCTGCCGTTGCCGCTGGCCGTGATGGGGTCGTAATGGCGAATCGTATCGGCGAGGCCGCCCGTGGCTCGGACCACGGGAATCGTCCCATAACGCAGCGCGTACATCTGCGTCAGGCCGCAGGGCTCATAACGCGACGGCACGAGCGTGATGTCGCAGCCGGCGAAGATCTGATGCGCGAGCGTCTCGTCGTAGCCTTCGGTGAAGGAGAAGCGGCGCGGGTGCTCGTTCGCGAGCCGCCGCAGCTCGGCGGCGATCGGGGCGTCGCCGCTGCCGAGAACCACGAAGTTGGCGCGCGTTTCGCTGAACAGCGTGGGCAGGACGGCCGTGACGAGATCGATCCCTTTCTGCGCGGCGAGCCGGCTTACGACGCCGATGAGCGGCGCCCGCGGGTCCGGCACCAACCCGCGCTGCACGGCTAGGGCGCCCTTGAGTCGGTGCTTCGGTTCCAGGTTGCCGGCGCCGAAGCGCACGTCGATGAACGGGTCGCGGCGCGGATCCCAGATCTCGTAGTCCACACCGTTCAAGATGCCGATCACGTCGTCGCCGCGCGCGAGGAGAACGTCTTCGAGGCCCATGCCGAACCCCGGGGTGCGGATTTCGGTGGCGTAGGTTGGGCTGACCGTGGTCACGACGTCGGCGGCATAGAGCCCCGCGCGCAGGAAATTGACGTAGCCGTCGCTGACGGCGTCGGCGGCGATGGCGTCGGCAAGCCCCGGGAGCTCGTCGAGCACGGTGTCGGCGAAGACGCCCTGGTAGCCGATGTTGTGCAAGGTCAGCACGCTCGGCGCCCGTTTTGCGGTGCCGCCGAGCTCCTGAAGCACGGGCGTCAGGGCAGCGTGCCAATCGTGGCAGTGCACGATGTCCGGCTGCCAGTCGAGCACGTCGCAGAGCACGGGAGCTGCGGCCGCCAGACGCATGAATCGGCTCGCGTCGCGGATGTCGCCCGTATAGATGCGCTCGGCCGTGAGCGAGCCTAAGTCGAGGAGGTAGACGCGCGGTGCGCTACCCGGCCTCGCGCCGCGGGGGGCGGGGATTGCGCTGTAGTGAAATGCTGCGCCGTCCGCGGCGAGCGGTGTGCCGGCCGAGGCCAGCGGTGCGTACTGGGGCAGCAGCACGCGGACGTCGTGCCCGCGGCCGCAGAGCGCGTTACAAAGGCCCGTAACGGCGTCTGCGAGTCCGCCGGTTTTCGCCAACGGGGCGAACTCCGAGCAGACCATTAAGATCTTCATCGCGCTACTTGCGCTGCTCCACGGGGATGAACGCGCGCTTCACTTGGCCGGTGTAGATCTGCCGCGGCCGGTCGATGCGCTGCGTGCCGCTGACCCGAACCTCGCGCCAGTGGGCGATCCAGCCCGGCAGGCGGCCGATCGCGAACATCACGGTAAACATGTTGGTCGGGATGCCAAGCGCGCGCATGATGATGCCACTGTAGTAGTCCACGTTCGGGTAGAGCTTGCGCGTGATGAAATACTCGTCGTGCAGCGCCACCTCTTCGAGCTGCATGGCGATCTCGAGCAGCGGGTCGTTCACGCCGAGCTTCTGCAGCAGGGCATGACACGCGTCCTTGATGATCTTGGCCCGCGGATCGAAGTTCTTGTAGACGCGATGGCCGAAGCCCATGAGACGGGCGTGGGCATCCTTGTCCTTGACGCGCGCGACGAAGGTACCGAGCTTCTCGCCGCTGTCCTTGAGCTGCGACAGCATGTCCATGACGGCCACGTTGGCGCCGCCGTGCAGCGGCCCCCACAGGGCGCAGACACCCGCCGCCACTGAGGCATACAGATTCGCCTGCGACGAGCCGACCATGCGCACCGTCGACGTCGAGCAGTTCTGCTCGTGGTCGGCGTGCAGCAGCAGCAGCTGGTCGAGGGCCCGCACGACGACCTCATCGGGCTGATAGAGTCGGTGCGGATGGGAGAACATCATGTGCAGCAGGTTGGCCGTATAGCGCAGCTCGGTGCGCGGGTAGTTCACGGGCCGGCCGATCGACTTGCGGTAGCTGGCCGCGGCGATCGTGCGCACTTTGCTCATAAGCCGGGCAGCCGGCTCCATGAAGTGATCGTTTTCCTCGGGTTGCATGAACTGCGGCTGGAAGCAGCCGAGCGCATTGATCATGGCCGAGAGGATGGCCATGGGCGGCGCGTTGGCCGGGAAGCCGTCGAAATGGTGCAGCATGTCCTCGTGGATGTACTCGTGCTGACCCAGCAAACGGCGGAATTCCGCGAGCTGAGTGGCCGTCGGTAGCTCGCCGAAGATCAGGAGATACGCGGTTTCGACGAAGCTCGAACGGGCCGCCAGCTCCTCGACCGGGTAGCCGCGGTAACGGAGAATCCCGTGCTCGCCGTCGATGAAGGTGATGTTGCTCGTGCAGGCGCCGGTGTTGGCATAGCCGCTATCGAGTGTGATGAGCCCTGATTTCGCCCGCAGTTGGGAAATATCGACAGCCGCCTCGGTCTCCGTGCCGATCACGACAGGTAGCTCGTAACTCTTGTCGTCGTAACTTAGGGTTGCGTTCTTCGTCATTGGGAGCCTCCGACTCTCGCCGGTATTCTACGCTGGAGGTTGTGAGGAAGTGTGATGATTCAGAACAGGTCGCCGTCCTCGAGCTCGAGTTAGCGGCGAATCACGAAAGCGAAAAAAAACACTTGCAATCTAAGATGGCCGTTCTATATTTACGCCGGTTTTCGTTGTGGGCAGAAGGTCTGCCGTCCCGGTAACAACGGAATTGCCGGGTAAGAACTAGCATAAGGGCTCCGTGCCCGTGGACATCTACATAAGGTGAACAAGCCGATGTCTCTGGAGGAGGAACCTCCGAGTTTGGCGCAAGCCGAACTACCTCTCGTCCGAAAACCGCTTCTCAATCTTCGCGACCTCACCGGTCATGGACTGACGCCGCCGGTGCAGCTGGCTCGTGCGGCCAGAGCCCGTTTCGTCGTTAGCCCGGCGAGCGGCGAGTTTCGCAAGCGCTACTTCCCCGGGGTGAAAGCCGCCGAGTGGAACGACTGGCGCTGGCAGAACCGCAACCGCATCAGAAGCCTCGAGCAGCTCGAGCGCATCATCCAAGTCACCGACGAAGAGCGGGCGGCCATCACCCGGCACGAGGGCCCGCTGCCCATCGGCGTGACGCCCTATTACATGAGTCTGATCGACCCGGTGGACGCCCAGCAGGGCTTGCGCCGGACCACGATCCCGACGCTTTCCGAGTTCGACCGGCGCGCCGGCGAGGAAGAGGATCCGCTCGGCGAGGATGGCCACAGCCCGGTGCCGGGCCTCGTGCACCGCTATCCGGACCGCGTGCTGCTGCTGGTCACCAACTTCTGCTCGGTCTATTGCCGCTACTGCACGCGGGCGCGCCTGGTCGGCGCGAGCGGCGAGCGGGCCCTGCGTAAGGCCGACATCGACCGGGCCATCGAATACATCGCGGCCACGCCGGCCGTTCGCGACTGCTTGATCTCGGGCGGCGACCCGCTATCGCTCGACGAGGACCGTCTCGAGTACGTCTTGGCTCGCTTGCGTGCCATCCCGCACCTCGAGTTCATCCGGATCGGCAGCAAGCAGCCGGTCGTGCAGCCGATGCGCGTCACGCCTGCGCTGACCAAGATGTTGCGGCGCTATCACCCGTTGTGGATGAGCCTGCACTTCACGCATCCCGACGAGGTCACCCCGGAGGTGGCCGAGGCCTGCGGTCGGTTGGCCGACGCCGGCATCCCTCTCGGCAGCCAGACGGTGCTGCTCAAGGGCGTCAACGACAACGTCGAGACATTGAAGAAGCTGTTCCACGCGTCGCTCAAGATCCGCGTTCGACCGTACTACCTGTACCAGTGCGATCCGATCAGCGGCTCGAGCCACTTCCGTACGTCCGTGGACAAAGGCCTCGAGCTTATTGCGCAGCTGCGCGGTTACACGACGGGCTACGCGGTCCCGAACTACGTGGTCGACGCGCCGGGTGGCGGCGGTAAGATCGCGATGCTGCCCGATGCCGTGCTCGGCCGTGACGGCGACGACCTGTTGCTGCGGAATTTCCGCGGCGAACAGTGCCGCTACCCGGACCCGGACGGTACGCTCGGCAAGCAACCGTAGCCGGCGTCGGCGCGCCACCAGGGGGATCTCCGTGCGGATCGGGCTCACGTACGATCTGAAAGACGACTATTTGGCGCTCGGTTTCAGCGAGCACGCCGTGGCCGAGTTCGATTCGCCCGCCACGATCGACGCGGTCGCCGGGGCCCTCGAGTCGCTCGGCCATGAGGTGGAGCGCATCGGTCACGTCCGCTCACTCGCCACGCGGTTGGTTGCCGGCGCCAGTTGGGATTTGGTCTTCAACATCGCCGAAGGCGTGGCCGGGTTCGGTCGCGAGTCGCAGGTGCCGGCGCTGCTCGAGGCCTATGAGATTCCGTACACGTTCTCGGATCCTCTCGTTTGCGCGTTGACGCTGCACAAGGGCATGGCCAAGTACGTGGCCCGCGGTTGCGGCGTGCCGACGCCGAACTTCGCGCTCGTGACCACGGCCGCTGAAGCCGCGGCTGTGACCTTGCCGCTACCGTTGTTCGTCAAACCCGTGGCCGAAGGGACGAGCAAGGGCGTGACGGAGAAGTCGCTCGTCACGTCGCGCGCCGCCTTGCTCGAGGTCTGCTCGGAGCTACTGCAGGAGTATCGGCAGCCGGTGCTGGTCGAAGAGTACCTCCGCGGCCGCGAGTTCACCGTCGGCATTCTCGGCACGGGCGACGACGCTCGGGCGCTCGCGACACTCGAGGTCGTGCTGCGCGACGGCGCCGACGAAGGTGTGTATTCGTACCGTAACAAAGCGCAGTGGCGCGACCTCGTCGAGTACCGACTCCTCGAGACGGAGGCCCTGCGGCGGGAGGTCGAGGAGGTGGCGGTCGCAACCTGGCGCTGCCTCGGTTGCCGCGACGCCGGCCGCGTCGACGTGCGGCTCGACGCCGCCGGTCGGCCGCAAATGCTCGAGGTGAATCCGCTCGCGGGTCTCTCACCGGCGCATTCCGATTTGCCCATCATGGCGGCGCTCAAAGGGATGGAGTACCGCAGTTTGATCGGCGAGATCTTGCGCTGCACGGCGGCTCGCCTCGCCCGCGACGCCGAGCGCGCGGCCGCGGCCTAGCCGCCGCCGCGGCGGCCAGCTGCCCCGTCCTTACGATGCGCCCGCGAATCCTTCTGTTGCACGACGCGCACGCGGCAGAGGGGCGTATCGATTCGAGCGACACGCTGCTCGAGGCCGAGTCGATTGCTGCGGTGCTCGTCGGGCTCGGCTACGAGACGTTGGTCGTGCCCGTTGGTCTCGACTTGAGCCTTTTGCAACGCACCCTCACGGAGCTCGCGCCGCGGTTGGTCGTCAACCTCGTCGAGTCGCTCGAAGGTCGCGGCCAGCTCCTCCACGTAGTGCCGGCGCTGCTCGAGGCCTTGCGAGTGCCCTATACCGGTTGCTCGTCGAATGCGCTTGGGCTCACCTCGCACAAACTGCTGGCGAAACAGCAGTTGGCGCGTGCCGGCGTGCCGACGCCGGGGCTGTTCACGGCGGCGGCGGACGACGGTCCGTGGATCGTCAAGTCCGTTTGGGAGCACGCGTCGCTCGGCATCGACGACTCTTCCGTGGCGCGCGGTGCGCCGGCCGTTACCGCCGTGCTGGCTGCGCGCCGCGCCGAGTTCGGCGGCGACTGGTTCGCGGAGCGGTACGTGCCGGGACGCGAGCTCAACGTGGCGCTGCTCGCCACGCCGAGTGGCCCGCGGGTGCTGCCGGTGGCCGAAATTCGTTTTGAGCACTTTCCGCCCGACAAGCCGGCGATCGTCGGCTATGCGGCGAAGTGGCATGCCGACAGCTTCGAGTACCGCAACACGGTGCGGCGGTTTGCCGTCGCGCCAGAGCTCACGGCGCGGGCGGAGCGTTTAGCGCTCGCGTGCTGGGAGCTGTTCGCGCTCGATGGTTACGCGCGCGTCGATCTGCGCGTCGATGCCGAGGGCGCACCTTGGGTGCTCGAGGTGAATGCCAATCCGTGCCTGTCGCCGGACGCCGGTTTCGCCGCGGCACTGGCGCAGGGCGGCATCGCGTACGCGACGGCGATCGAGTGGCTGGTCGAGGCTGCCCTGCAAAGAGGTTGAGGTGACGAACAGCAGTAACCGTCGGCCGAGCCCCATTCGCTATCGCAGCCGGCCGGCTCCGGACGACTTAGCGGCGTTACGCCGCCTCGTGGCCGCGACGCGCGTGTTTTATCCCGCGGAGCGAGCGATCGCGCTCGAGCTGCTGCAAGAGCGCCTGCGCCGCGGGCCAAAGAGTGGCTACTCGTTTTTCTTCGCCGAGCGGGCCGGGGTGCTCATTGGCTACTGCGCCTGGGGTGGTGTGCCGCTCACGCGCCAGAGTTACGACCTCTATTGGATAGCCGTGGCGCCGAGTTGCCAGGGCGAAGGCGTAGGCCAAGAGCTCATGGTCCGCACCGAGCGAGCCGTGGCGCGGCGGGGTGGCGGCGGGTTGTACATCGAGACCTCGTCGCGGGACGTCTACGAGCGGACGCGGCGGTTCTATCGGGCGGCCGGCTATCGGCAGGTGGCGCGCCTGTCGGACTTCTACGCGCCGGGCGATCATAAGGTAGTGTTTTGTAAGGTGATTACGGCGGCGCCCCCGCGGCGGCGATAGCGCTCCCACAAGGCCCGGCGCCGGCCCCATTCGAACCTAAAGAAATCTTAGTAACTGCTGGATTTGTATAGCCATTTCCCGTCTTGACAGCCGTTTACAACAGCCTATAGTTGCGCAGCTCGGAGCGCCGCGATGTTGGGCGGCAGCGCTGAGCGGCCAGACCGCCGTTTTTCGGGCGGCTAACCGGACACAGATCCGGACGGTGATAGCAGCAAGGAGGGTTACGATGCGTAAGCCCAAAGAACAGGTCGATGAGGATGGCAATGAAGCTCACTTCTTCGACGATTTCCAATCCAGTGACGCTGATGATTCGGACGACGATTCCGTAACGCGCGATCCGCGCAAACCCAAGAAACCGGCACGCCAACGAGTCGAGCTCCGCAACGAGCAACAAACGCTGCGCCGGCAGCTATCCGACTGGGACGACTACGAGCAAGACTTCGACATCAAGCTCTAGTCGCTGACCGCGTCCAAAGGTGCTGACGCGGTAGTCAACGAGATTCAGGTGACGGCGGTCCGAGCTTGCTCGGGCCGCCGCCAATCATGGTTGCTGGCTGCACTACAATGATGTCTGTGCCGGTCACCGCTTCCCCAATCCCAACGTGAGTGCCAAAAAGCGCAAGGGCCCAGCGGCCCGGCCCGCCGAGCCCGGGCTCGGCTTCGCGGTCGAGCCTCAGCCCGACGACGTGACGTGCGGTCCTGCCTGCTTGCACGGCATCTACCGGTACTACGGTGACACGGTGTCGCTCGAGGCCGTGATCGCCGACATCCGCCAGCTCGATCGCGGCGGCACGCTCGACGTGTTTCTCGCGAACCATGCCTTAGAGCGCGGCTATGACGTCACGCTGTGCACTTACAATCTCGAGTTGTTCGACCCCACCTGGTTTGCCTTGTCGAATGACGAAATCCGCGAACGCCTCGCGGCGCAGGCGAAACTCAAGCCTTGGAGCCGGCTGCAGGCCGCCACGCGCGGCTACGACGATTTCCTCCGCTTGGGCGGCAAGCTGCGGTTGCGCGACCTCGAGCCGTCGCTGCTGCGAAAATTTTTGAAGCGCGGCACGCCGGTGATCACGGGGCTGAGTGCGACCTATCTCTATCGCGCCGTTCGCGACGTTCCGGAAACCAACGCCGATGATGATTTGCGTGGCGAGCCCGTCGGACATTTCGTCGTGCTCACGGGATACCTGCGCGATACACGCGAGATCCTGATTGCGGATCCGTCCACGAACAATCCGCTGGTCGGTTCGCGCTATTATGCGGTGAAGGTGCAACGACTCATCGGTGCGATTCTGCTCGGAATCATGACGTACGACGCGAACTTGCTGGTCATCGAGCCGAAGTCCCACCGTCAATGACTGCGCTCCTCGTCGTCGATCACCCCGAGCAGTGGCCGCTCAAATTCCCCTCGGCCGAGGTCATCAGCGCCGATACCTACCTGCGCGATGAGCGGTTCAGCGAGTTGCGCCAGGCGCGCGTCTACAACCTCTGCGATTCCTACGCCTACCAGACGGCGGGCTACTACGTGTCGCTGCTCGCCGCCGCGCGCGGCCATCGCACGATGCCGGGTGTGGCCACGATCCAGGACATGAAGTCTCGCGCGTTGCTGCGGGCCGATGACGAGCTCGAGGAGCTCATTCAGCGCTCGCTGCACACGATCGTGTCGAAACGTTTCGATCTCAGCATCTACTTCGGCTGCAACCTGGCCGAGCGTCACGCGGCTCTGAGCCGCGCGTTGTTCAATCTGATCCCCGTGCCGCTCATGAAGGCATCGTTCTCAAAGTCGTCCACCACGGGCAAATGGCGACCGTCGAGCGTCACGCCGATCCCCGTGGGGGACATACCGGCGAGTCACCGCCCGTTCTTAGGCCGCGTCATCGAGAATCACTTCGCGCGCCGCGGCCCGGCCGGCCGCTCCGGCCGGAGCATCCATTACGAGCACGATCTCGCGATTCTCGTCAACGACGAGGAGCGCTCGCCGCCGTCGAATCGCGAGGCGCTGAAGCGCTTCGAACGTGCGGCGCACGCCAACGGGTTCGACGTGGAGTTCCTCGATCGCGACGACTATGGGCGCATCGCCGAGTTCGACGCGCTGTTCCTGCGCGAGACCACGAGCGTCAATCACCACACCTACCGGTTCGCGAGCCGGGCCAGGGCCGAGGGGCTCGTAGTGGTCGATGACCCGGAGTCGATCATTCGCTGCGGCAACAAGGTCTACCTCGTCGAGCTCGCCAAGCGCCTCGATCTCGCCATTCCGCCCACGATGGTGGTGAGCAGCGCTCGCACCGACGACATCATTCGCGAGCTCGGCTTGCCGTGCGTCCTGAAGCAACCCGACAGCGCCTTCTCCGAAGGCGTGTTTCGCGCCGATACGCGTGAGGAACTCGCAACCGGTTTGCAGCGACTCTTCGCGCGCAGCGATCTCGTGGTCGTGCAGGCGTTCATGCCGACCGAGTTCGATTGGCGCGTGGGCGTGTTCGACCGCCAGCCGTTGTTCGTCTGCCGATACTACATGGCGGACGGTCACTGGCAGATCTATCACCACGGCGAGAAGCGCACGACGGAAGGGGAGGCGGAGACGATCGCCGTGCAACACGCGCCCCGCGAGGTGCTGCAGCTCGCGTTGAAGACGGCCAATGCCATCGGCGACGGTCTATACGGCGTGGACATCAAGACGGTCAACGGCCGTCACTTGCTCATGGAGATCAACGACAACCCGAACATCGATCGCGGGGTCGAGGATTTGATCATCGGCGACGAGCTCTACGAGCGCATCATCAAGGGCATCTTGGCGCGCGTAGAAGCGGGCAAGCAGTTCAAGCCTGCCGGCTGAGCGGGGGGGCAGCCCCTGCCGCCTGTGTCCTACTCGCCGCGCATGGCGGTGACCGGATCCACTGCCGCCGCACGGCGCGCCGGCACGTAGGCGGCGAGCCCGGCCACGAGCAGGAGCAGCAGCGCTGTCGCTGCAAACGTGGTGGCGTCGGTGCGGTCCAGCCGGTGTCCCGAAAATGGGATTCGTGGGTGAATTTCGCGACAGAATGGCCCGGTGCGCCACGACGGAAACGGCGCAGCCACGCGCTTAGGCGGCTGGCACGGTTGTTGCTCCTACGGCAGTCATGGACATTCCTCGCCCAGAATTGAAACGTCGCAAACGTCTGCGGCAACTCGGGATCGGCGCCGGCGTCGCGGTGGTGCTGGCGGTCGTCACGTTCTTCCTCGCGGGCCTCGAGCCGGCGGCGCCGAGCGTCGCGCGCGCGTCGGTTTGGGTCGACACCGTGCGCGAAGGCGAGATGCTGCGCCAAGTGCGCGGTCCGGGCACGCTCGTGCCGCGCGAGATTCGCTGGATCGCGGCGCAGACCGCAGGCCGCATCGAGCGCGTGCTCGTGCGCCCCGGCGCCGTCGTCGAGCCCGACACGGTGCTCGCCGAGATGTCGAACCCCGATCTCATGCGTCAGGCCGAAGAGGCGCGTTACGAGCTAGAAGCCTCGAAGGCCGAGCTCACCGAGTTCGAGCTCAAGTTGCGCAGCGAGCAGCTCGACCAACGGGCAGCCGTGGCCGCCGCCAACGCGGCGTACGAAGGCGCGCGCCTGCAGGCGGAAGCCGAGCGCGACGCCGGCGTCGTGCCGGGATTGCAGGTGCGCCGCTCCGAGCTCCTGGCCGAGCAGCTCAAAGTGTCGCTCGACATCGAGAACGAGCGGCTCGCTCAGTTCGCCGCCTCGGTGGACGCCCAAGTGGCCGCGCGGAAGGCACGTTTCGCCCAGGACCAGAATGCCTACGACCGCGTGCGCGAGCAGGTCGAATCCCTCCAGGTGCGCGCGGGCCTCGCAGGGGTCGTGCAGCAAGTGTTGATCGAGGAAGGCGAAACCCTGGCTCTCGGCGCCAACATCGCCCGCGTCGCGCGTCCCGACGATCTGCAGGCGGAGCTCCGCGTCCCCGAGACGCAAGCGCGCGACGTGCAGCTCGGCCAGCTCGTGAGCGTCGACACGCGCAACGGTCTCGTCGAAGGGCGCGTGATGCGCATCGACCCGGCCGTGCAAGAGGGCACGGTGCAGGTGGACGTCGAGCTCACGGGCAAGCTGCCGCACGGGGCGCGTCCCGATCTCTCGGTCGACGGCACGATCGAGATCGAGCGGTTGGCGCGCGTGGTTTTCACGGGCCGCCCGGCGTACGGGCAACCCAACTCGACGGTCAAGCTGTTCAAGCTCGTCGAAGAAGGCCGTTACGCCGTGAAGGTGCCGGTCGAGGTGGGCCGCACGTCCGTGAATGCCGTCGAGATCATTCAGGGGCTCTCGGCCGGCGACGAGGTCATCCTCTCCGACACGTCGGCGTGGGACGACAACGACCGGATTCGGTTGAACTAACGCGACAGCCGCGGAGCCGGACGATGGCCAGCATTCTGAACGACATCCGCTACGCTCTGCGCGGCTTTGCGCTGCGGCCGATGTTCGCCGTCATCGTCGTGTTGACGCTCGCCGTCGGCATCGGCGTCAACGTCGCGTTCTACGCGATCTTCGACGGCATGGTCCTGCGGCCGGTGCCCGCCGCCCACGCGCCCGATGAGCTCGTGAACCTCGCGGCGCCCGGACCTGGCTTGAAGCTGGGCAATAGCTCCTGCGATCTCGCGGGCGACTGCGAGGAGGTGTTCAGCTACCCGATGTTCCGGGACCTCGAGCGCGTGCAGGAGCCGTTCACGGCCATCGCCGCGCATCGCATGTTCGAAGCGAACATCGCAGTCCAGGGCAAAACCCTATCGGGCACGGGCGTCCTCGTTTCCGGTAGCTACTTCGGCGTGCTCGGCGTCCAGCCCGCGCAGGGCAGGCTACTCGGTCCGCAAGACGATGCCGCGGACGGCAGTGCTGAATCCGCCGTGCTGAGCTACCACTATTGGCAGAACGCGCTCGGTGCGGACCCCGGGGTCGTCGGCCAGGCGATCGTGGTGAACGGCAAGCCGCTGACGATCGTGGGCATCGCGGCTGCGGACTTCCAGGGGACGATCCGACCCGTAACCCCAGACGTGTTCGTGCCGATCACGTTCCCGTGGCGCGACTCGCCGGGTGACCGCCGCAACTATTGGGTGTATCTATTCGCGCGTCTCAAGCCCGGTATGTCGCTCGAGCAGGCGCAGGCGGCGATCAATCAGCCTTATCGCGCCATTTTGAACGACGTCGAAGCGCCGTTGCAGGTCGACATGACCGAGCAGGCGCTCGCCCAGTTTCGCCTCAAAACGCTCACCGTCAGGTTCGGCCCTCGGGGCCAAAGCTGGATGATGGAGGGCTCGGGCATGCCTCTGTCGATCCTGCTCCTCGCGGCGGGGACCGTGCTGCTGATCGCCTGCGTCAACATCGCCAACCTGATGCTCGCGCGCGGCGCCACGCGCGTGGGCGAGATGGCCGTCCGCCTCTCGATCGGCGCCGCGCCGCGTCGGCTGGTGTCCTTGCTGTTCACCGAAGCGCTGCTGCTCGCGTTGCTCGCCGCCCTGGTGAGCCTGCCGCTCACGCAGCTGACGCTGCACTGGATCGGGACGATGGTTCCAGCTCAAGGAGCCGCGTCATTCGAGTTCGGCGTGAACGCCGGGCTGGCCGCAGTGGCCGTCGGGGTGGCGGTGCTCTGTGCTCTGACGTTTGCCCTGTTTCCGGTCCTCAAGCTCGTTCGGACGCAGCCCGGGGAGGTCTTGCACTCGCAGAGCACGCGCTCGACCGGAGGCAAGGGGGCGAATCGCTTCCGCGTCGGTCTGGTCACGGCGCAGATCGCCATGTCGATGATGTTGCTCGTGCTGGCCGGGCTGCTGGCGCAGAGCCTCGTGAACGTAGCGCGCGTGGATCTCGGCATGCGCGTCGAATCGTTAATGAGTTTCTCCGTGTCCCCGGAGCGTAACGGCTATGAGCAGGCTAATTCCGCCGCGCTGTTCAACCGGCTCGAGGAAGAGCTCGCGGCGCTGCCCGGCACGACGTCCGTCGCATCCTCCCTGATTACGCTGTTGGCCAACAACTCAACCACCTGGGACGTTCGGACAGCGGGCTTCGAGCCGCGTCCGGGCACGCGTCCGATCGCAGACTTCAACGCCGTCAGCCCGCGTTTTTTCGCGACGCTCGACATCCCGTTGCTCGCGGGACGCGACTTCGGGACCGCCGACGCAGGGGCGGACCGGCCAAGGGTGGCGATCGTCAATCAGCGCTTCGTGGAGTATTTCGGGCTCGGCGCGAACGCCGTCGGCACGCGGATCGGCGCGGGCCAAGGCGACGCGCTAGACGTCGAGATCGTGGGCGTGGTGGCCGATGCGAAGTACGACAACGTCAAAGACCCGATCCGCCCGCAACTGTTTCTGCCGCGCGGCCAGTTCGAGCGGTTCGGCACCCTGACCTTCTACGTCCGCAACGCCGGCGAGTCGGAAGGCGCCGCTGCGAGCATTCGCAACGTCGTCGCCCGGCTCGATGCGAGCCTACCGATCATGAACATGCAAACCGTGGACCGGCAGGTGCGCGAGAACGTGTTCCTCGACCGCTTCATGGGCCAGTTGGCCGCCGCGCTCGCGGTGCTCGCGACGCTGCTCGCCGCCGTCGGCCTGTACGGCGTGCTGTCTTACATGGTCGCGCAGCGCACGCGCGAGATCGGGTTGCGCATGGCGCTCGGCGCGGCGCCGGAACGGTTGCGCGGCATGGTGCTGCGGCAAGTGAGCCGCATGGCTGCGATCGGTGGCGTGATCGGCCTCGGCGCAGCGCTGCTGCTCGGGCAGGCGGCGAGTGCGCTGCTGTTCGGCGTGCACGCCACGGATCCGCTCGTACTGCTTGGCGCCGTCGGCGTGCTTGCGGCCATCGTGTTCGCGGCGGGCTATCTGCCGGCGCGGCGCGCGTCACGTATCGATCCGATGACTGCATTGAGATCCGAGTGAAGTGAACAATTTTGTTGAGGGTGAGGCAATGAACGACAGCACGACGGCCGCAACGACTACACCGAGCGCACAGGGATCGGGTTCGCCTTTGATCCAGCTCGAGGATCTCAAGAAAGTGTTCTACACCGACGAGGTTGAAACGCATGCACTATCGGGCGTGCATTTCGACATCGAGAAGGGCGACTACGTGTCGATCTCGGGTCCTTCGGGCTGCGGCAAGTCGACCTTGCTGTCGATTCTCGGCTTGCTCGATACGGCGACCGAAGGCCGCTACGTGCTGAACGGCACGCCCGTCCAGAATCTCGATTCCTCGCAACGGGCACACATTCGCAACAAGGAAATCGGTTTCATCTTCCAGGCGTTCAATTTGATCGGTGACCTCACGGTCTTCGAGAACGTCGAGCTACCGCTGACTTACCGCGCCGGCATGGGTGCCGCCGAGCGCAAGAAACGCGTGATCGAGGCGCTCGAGCGCGTGCGCATGGCGCACCGCCTGCAGCATTACCCGGCGCAGCTCTCGGGCGGTCAGCAGCAGCGTGTGGCCGTGGCGCGTGCGTTGGTCGGCAGCCCGTCGATCCTGCTGGCCGACGAGCCGACCGGCAACCTCGACTCGAAGAACGGCGAGGCCGTGATGTCACTGCTCTCCGAGCTGCACGCCGACGGCGCGACGATCTGCATCGTCACGCACGACCCGCGCTACGCCGACTACGCCGACCGCAAGATTCACATGTTCGACGGCCGCGTCGTCGACGAGGAGACGCTCGCGCGGCTGCGCGAGGAAGAGGATCGGCGCATCGCCGAGCAGGCGCGGCGCGGCCGAGGCGCGTTGGCGCCCGATGAAGCGCGACCCTAGAGCGCGACGGCAGACCGCGCGTGCCAACGACAGGCGAGCGACGGCGGTGGGCGAGGCGGGCGTGGCACGGCTTAAGAAGCGGGCACGACCTGGTCTACGCCGCCCGTTCCTTGCGGCGCAGCCCGGGGTTCACGGCTGCCGCGATCGTCACGATCGCGCTCGGCGTCGGCGTCAACACGGGCATCTTCACCGTGCTGAACGGCCTGCTGTTTCGCAACTTGCCCGCGCCTGATGCGCACGAGCTCGTCGCGATCTCGCAAAGCATCGAGGGCGCAGCCGACCGCGAAGGCGCCTTTGGCCTCGGTCTCGTGTCGACCGCCGCGTACCTCGCGTATCGCGATCGCTCGCGGACGCTAGCAGGCCTTGCCGGCCACTCCGATCCTTCGCGCACGACGCTCGGTGGGGAATCGCCGCAGGACACTTTCGGCACGCTCGTAACCTGCAACTACTTCGACGTGTTGCGCCAGCCGCCCATCTTGGGCAGGGGTTTGACCGAACGCGACTGCGCGCCGGGTGCGGATCCCGTCGTCGTGCTGGCTCACGAGCTGTGGACGACCGCCTTCGCGGCAGATCCCACCGTCGTGGGCCGCACGATCGAGCTCAATCGGCAGTTGTTCGGCGTGGTGGGCGTCGCGGCCGAGGGCACCCATAGCGGGTTCGGGATTTACCAGACGGCTTACTTCGCGCCGTTCTCGACGCAGCCGTTGCTGCTGCCGAACGAGAACACGTACCTGAGCGAACGCAACAGCTGGTTGTTCCTGCTCGGGCGGCGCGCCGCGAGCCTCGAGCAGGTGCGCGCCGAGTTCGCCGTGATCGCCGCCGCGCTCGACAGCTTAGAACCCGGGCGGAAGACGACCGTGACCGTCGAGCGCGCCACGCCGCTGTCGTTGCCGGGCATCCGCGACGCGGCGGTTATCGGCGCCGGCGTCGTGATGGTTCCGTTCGCGCTCGTGCTGCTCATCGCCTGCGCTAACGTCGCCAATTTGCTGCTCGCGCGCGCCACGGCGCGCAGCCGCGAGCTCGCCGTGCGGCGGGCGCTCGGCGCGAGCCGCGCGCGCGTAATGCGCCAGCTGCTTGCCGAAAGCGCCTTGATCTCGCTCGCGGGCGGGATACTCGGCTCCCTGGTCGCCGTTTGGTCGTTCCAGATTCTCATCGCCTTCGCGCTGCCGAGTTTCTCACCCATCGGCGTTCCGACGCTCGTGCTCGATGCGAGCCCCGACCTCAGGGTGCTGGCGTTCACGCTCTTGGCGACCATGGCGACGGCCGTCGCGTTCGGCTTGGCGCCGGCGCTGCACGCGTCGCGGCAGGACTTACACGCCGTCATGAAGCAAGGCGCGGCGGACGCTGCGCGAGTGCGCGGCGGTGGGCTGCGCGGGGCGCTCGTCGGCGTCCAGGTGGCACTCTCGATCGTGCTCATGTGCGGCGCCGGGCTGTTGCTGCGTGGTTTCACGACCACCCACACGGTCGAGCCCGGTTTCGAATACCGCGACGTCGCAGTGGCGGCCTTCGATTTGGTGAGCGGTGGTTACGATCCCCAAGAAGCCGCGGTGTTCGCGCGCCAGTTGCGCGAGCGCGTCGGCGCGTTGCCGGGTGTCGAAGGCGTTGCCTACGGCATCGAGCCGTTGAGCGCGGACGCCGAAGCGAGCCCCTGGCGCTTACCCGGGGAGAGCGAGGTGAGCGCGCGGTTTGCGCCGGTCAACTTCGTCTCGCCGGGTTATTTCTCGCTGCTCGGTATTGCGTTGACGCACGGCCGCGAGTTTACGGACGACGAGATCGCGCGCGACGCGCCCGTTGCGATCGTCAGCGAAGCCACGGCACGCAACTATTGGTCCGGTCAGGATCCGCTCGGACAAAGGCTCCTCACCTGGGGCGGCCGTGAGCTAACGGTCGTCGGCGTCGTGGCCGACTCGCAGGTGTCGAGCGTCGGTCAAGTCGACCCGTACTACTTTTATATGCCGGCGGGTCCGAGCGTGCAGCGCCTCGTCAAGCTGCTCGTGAGGAGTAACGGCGACTTCGGCGCGACGGCGGCCGGCATTCGCGCGGCCGTGCAGGGGCTCGATCCCGGCCTCTGGGTGCGCGTCAATCCGCTCGAGCAAAACCTCGATTGGTCGCGGAACGTGTCGGGCATCGTTTCGGCGCTCGCGGCATCGCTAGGTCTGTTGGCGTTGACGCTCGCCGCCGTCGGTATCTACGGCGTCGTGTCGTATCTCGTGAGCCGCCGCGCGCGCGAGATCGGCGTCCGCTTGGCGCTCGGCGCGCGCGCGGGCCAGGTGCTGGCCTTGATCTTGCGACAGACCATGCGCCCGGTGCTCGTCGGCGCGCTGCTCGGGATCTTGGCCGCGGCCGGCGTCGGTCGTGCACTGTCGAGCGTTCTGTTCGGCATCGACCCTGCCGATCCGCTCGGCCTCGGTACCGGGATCGCGTTCGTGCTCGGCATCGCTCTCCTGGCGGGCGTGCTCGCAGGTCGAAAAGCCACGCGTGTCGAGCCGCTGCGCGTTCTACGAGAGGAGTAGGCCAGGATGTGGGACACATTGATTCGCGATATCCGCTACGCCGCGCGCGGGCTCTTGCGCAGCCCAATGTTCACGCTCGTCGCGGTGCTGACGCTCGGTATCGGCACCGGTGCGAACACCGCCGTGTTCAGCGTCGTCGACGGCGTGCTGCTGAAGCCGCTGCCGTACCCCGAGCCCGACGAGCTCGTCGCCCTTTGGCACGACGCGCCGGGCGCGCCCGGTATCACGGCCGTCGCGGGCGGCTTGCAGCTCTCGCCGTCGATGTTGGTGACCTATCGCGTGGAGAACCGTTCTTTCGAGAGCCTGGGTCTTTGGGCGCCCGGGACTGCCAGCGTGACGGGGTTCGCGGAGCCCGAGGAAGTGCCGGCGGTCGTTGTGACGGGCGGTGCGCTTCAGACGTTCGGTGTCCCGCCGCTGCTCGGCCGGTGGCTCATCGAGGACGACGAAGATCTAGCCAAAGCACCCGTCACGGTGCTCGGCTACGCCTATTGGCAACGGCGCTTCGGCGGCGACCCGAACGTGATCGGCAAGACCGTGACGGTCAATTCGCTCTCGGCCGAGATCGTCGGCGTCATGCCCGAGGGGTTTCGCTTCGGCGACACACAGGCCGATCTGATCGGTCCCTTCCGTTTCGATCGCTCGCGACTGATACCGCCGCCGTTCTGCTGCATGGGTATTGCACGCCTGAAGCCGGGCGTCACGCTGGGGCAAGCGAACGAGGACGTCGAGCGAATGCTGCCGATTTGGCTCGACAAGTTCCCGCTGCCGGGCGGCTACGACGCCCGCCAGGTGTATCTCGAAGGTTGGCAGGTCACGCCGACGTTGCGATCCTTCAAGGACGATGTGCTCGGCAATGTGGCCGACGTGCTGTGGGTCGTGATGGGGATGATCGCCGTCGTGCTAGTGATCTCCTGCGCCAACGTCACGAATCTGCTGCTCGTGCGCGGCGAACGCCGCAGCCAGGAGCTCGGCGTCCGTGCGGCGCTCGGGGCCGGCTCGTGGCGAATCGCGCGCGCGCTTCTCGTCGAGGGCCTGTTGCTTGCGTTGGTCGGAGGGCTCGTCGGCATCGTCGCGGGCTATGGGGCGCTGCAGCTCCTGCTCACGCTCGCGCCGCCGCGGTTGCCGCGTCTCGATGCGATTGCGCTCGACACGCGCGCGCTCGGGTTCGGGCTCGTGCTGACCGTTGCGGCTGGCGGGCTCATTAGCCTCGCACCGGTGTGGCGCGCAGCAAGCACGCGCCTCTCGACGGCGTTGCGCGGCACGCGCGGAGGCAGCGCCGGCCACGTCCAGCAGCGGGCGCAAAACGTGCTGGTCGTGGGACAAGTGGCGCTCGCGCTCGTGTTGCTCGTGAGCTCCGGGCTGATGATCCGCACCTTCGAGGCACTGCGCGCGGTCGAGCCCGGGTTCGTGGCACCCGAGACGCTCCAGACGTTCCGCATTCAGATTCCGCCACAGCTCGTGCCCGATGCGCGCGCCGTACTGCAACAGCAGCGCGCCATCCTCGCTGCGATCGAGGCGACTCCGAGCGTGAGCTCGGCGGGTTTCGTCAACGGCTTGCCGATGGAGGGCGTCGTCACGAATTGGAATGGGATCGAGGTCGAGGGAGAGGAGTACGTCGCTGGCGGCGAGATGGCGTTGCGCGTCTTCACCAATATGTCGCCGGGGTATTTGAGCACCATGGGCACAAGGCTCGTGGCGGGGCGCGATCTCGACTGGGTCGATTTCGATGACGAGCGGCGCGTCGCGCTCGTCTCCGAGAGTCTTGCGCGCGAGCTGTGGCCGGATCCCGCCGCCGCCGTCGGCAAGCGTATTCGCAGCACCGGTGGCAGCGGAGCGTGGCGCGAGGTCGTGGGTGTCGTCGAGGATGTGCGGGGGAACGGCGCCGACCGAGCGCCGCCGGCGACCGTTTACTGGCCATCGCTGATGGCGAACTTCGATCGCGCCGCGCCGTATTTCGTACAGCGCGGCGTCGCCGTCGCGGTCCGCAGCCCGCTTGCCGGCACGCCGGCGCTGACGCGGCAAATCGAGCAGGCCGTGTGGTCCGTCAACCGCGACCTGCCGATGGCGGCGATGCGCACGATGCAGGACATCTACGATCGCTCGCTCGCGCGCACGTCGTTCACCCTCGTGATGCTCGTGCTCGGTGCGGCCGCGGCGCTCGTGCTCGGCGTGATCGGCCTCTACGGCGTTCTCTCGTACGCCGTCTCGCAGCGCCGTCGAGAGATCGCGATTCGGCTGGCACTCGGGGCGCAGCAGCGCGCCGTGCAAGGGCGCTTCGTGCGCCACGGCGTCACGCTCGCGGGCATCGGCATCGTCATCGGCCTGGTTGCGGCCGCTGGCGCCACGCGCCTGATGGCGTCGTTGCTCTATGACGTGCAGTCCGTCGATCCCCTGACCTACGCCGCAGTAGCCGCGGGGCTCACCGTCGTTGCGGCCTTCGCGAGCTACATACCGGCACGGCGTGCCTCGGCCGTCGATCCAGCGGAATCGCTCGCGGCGGAGTAGGAGAAGCCGATGCTGCGCAACATTCGCTATGCTCTCCGAGTTCTCGCGCGGACACCCGCGTTCACGGTGACGATCGTGGCGACGCTCGCCATCGTCATCGGCGCGAATGCCACGGTCTTCTCGTTGATCGACGCGGTGCTCTTGAAGCCGCTGCCGTTTCCAGACGCCGATCGGCTCGTGCTGCTGAGCGAATCGCGTGAAGGCGCGCCGATCAGCAACACGGCACCGGTGCGGATCGAAGAGTGGAACGAAGCGAGCTCGACGCTCGAAGCCATCACGGGGTACTACACGGAAGACGTTTCGGAAACGTCGGGCGATCTGCCCGAGCGGTTCCGCTTGGCGCGCGTGGCGCCGCGATTCCACGAGGTGTGGGGAGTCGCGCCGGCGTTGGGCCGAGGGCTCACGACCGCCGATAGTCAGGTAGGCGCTTCGTCCGTGGTGCTGATCAGCGATCGTTTGTGGCGAGCGCGACTCGGGGCCGATCCCAACGTGACCGGGAGAACCTTGCGCCTCGGGGACCAGGAGGTCGCCATTGCCGGTGTGATGCCGGCGTCGTTTCAGTTCCACGACGCCGACGTGGATCTGTGGGCGCCGCGAGTCTTTTTTCCGTGGATGTCCAACCGCAATCTCTTGTGGTACAGCGCCTTCGGCCGTCTCAAGCCCGGTGTGTCCGTCGAGCAGGCGCGCGCGGACCTCGAGCTCGTGCAGGCGGGTCTCACCGAGCGGTATCCCGAGACCGACCGTGACGTCGGCGTCTACATGGCTGCGCTCAAGGACAACGTCGTCGGTGGCGTTCGCAACTCGCTATTCGTCGTGTTCGGCGCCGTCAGCGTGTTGCTGCTGATCGCGACCACGAACATCGCCGCCTTGCTTCTCTCCCGCGCCGCGCAGCGCAAGCAAGAGATCGCCGTTCGACTTTCGCTTGGCGCGTCGCGAGCGTCGGTGCTCGCGCACAGCTTCACGGAGACAGCCGTGCTCGCCGTCATCGGCGTCGCACTCGGCCTGTTCATTGCGGCCGCGACCTCGGCGAGTTTGCGCGCGTGGGTTCCGGATCTGCCGCGTATCGAGGAGGTCGTATTTGGAGGTGCCGTTCTCCCGTATACCGCCGTTGCGGCCGTAGTCGTGACTCTCCTCTGCGGCTTGCTGCCGGCGCTACGCACGATGCAAACGGCGACTGGCGGTCTCCTGGGAGAGGCCCGCCGCACGCAGGTATCCGGGCGGCACTCTCTGCAATGGCTGTTCGTCGGTGTGCAGGTGACGCTGGCCGTGGTGCTGCTCGCCGGGTCCGGGCTCCTGATCCGCAGCTTTCTGGAGTTGTCGCGTGTGGATCCGGGTTTCGAGCCGAGCCGGATCTTGAGTTTTCGCGTCAGCGGGTCGTACGAGGATTTCGAGGAGTTCGCGCCGCGCGTGGAGGGGATACTCGACGAGCTTCGCGCCCTGCCCGGCGTCGAGGCGGTGGCCAGCTCGGCGCCGGTGCCTGGCGTTCTCGATGACGGCTCCGGCTTCCAGTTCGGGCTAGCCGAGTTCAAGCCGCTCGAGGGCCGTACTGCCGAAGATCCGCGCGTGCTCGCCGAGTGGCGCGTCGTGTCGCCGAGCTATTTCGGCACGATGCAAATCCCGTTGTTATCGGGGGATCTATGTGGAGCTCGGCAGAGCGATCCCAACGTGATGGTGAACACGGCGTTCGCTGCGCGTTACTTCGGTGCCTCGCCCGTCGGCCGCAACCTGGGCCGTATCGACAATGACTTCACCTACCGAATCGCCGGCGTCGTGGGCGACGCGCGCGAGTTCGCTTTGAACCGCTCGCCCGTGCCGACGGTGTATGCGTGCCGTTTCGCGTACGCCAACCCGGCGCTGGCGTTCCTCGTGCGCACGCGCGGCGACCCGACGGCCATGACGGAGTCCGTCCGCACCAAGATCAAGGAGCTCGAGCCGTTGCGAGCCGTCTACGACGTAGCGCCGCTCGCCGAACGGATCGGCAACGAGTATTCGCAAGATCGACTGCGGATGACGGCGCTATCACTGTTCTCGTTCGTCGCGTTGTCGCTCGCCTGCCTCGGCGTGTACGGCACGTTGAGCTACGTCGCGAGTCTCCGTCGTCGGGAGGTCGGTCTGCGTGTCGCGCTGGGTGCGCTACAGAGGCAGATCGTCGCCCAGTTTCTCGGCAAGGCTCTGCGCGTGGTTGGCATTGCATGCGCGGCGGGCCTCATTTTGGCGCTCGCGTTGTCGCGCTCGATCTCCGGCATGTTGTACGGGGTCTCACCGGTGGACCCACTCACCTTGACGGGTGTCGTCGCGATCGTCGTGATCATTGCGGCCTTCGCTGCCTTTGTGCCGGCGCTGCGCGCCGCACGCGTCGACCCGATGACCGTGCTGCGGGACGAATAGCCACGCACTCCAACGCCGTAAGAGAGGTCTAGTCATGGCTGGTGGGTTTCGTCAGGACATCAACTACGCGGTACGCGCGCTCGCGAGTCGGCCGCTCTACGCGCTCGCTTCGATCGCCGTGCTCGCCGTCGCGATCGGCGCGAACACAACGGTCTTCAGCGTGTTCAACGGCCTGTTC
>Ga0105252_10000093_pt1 | contig 70591 bp, 60 predicted proteins | sample EasRivMeERMZT100_FD_89675 | JGI IMG/M metagenome (GOLD analysis project Ga0105252, IMG submission 89675) | Soil microbial communities from meander-bound floodplain in the East River, Colorado, USA - East River MetaG ERMZT100 | ecosystem: Environmental > Terrestrial > Soil > Floodplain | place... | reverse complement strand
CGGCGCGTCTCGCGCGCTTCCACCTCGAGCTCACCGCGATCGTCGTCCCGTCGACGGCCAGCGCAGCCGGCGCTGCGAGGGCGAACCTGGCGCAGCTCGAGCCCCTGACACACGGCCCCGACCTCGACGCATTGCACGCGCTCACGAAATGGACGGAGCGCGAGAGTGCCGCTCTCGAGAGTGTGTTCGCGGCGCGTGCCACGGGGGGCGCGCACCGCGATTGCCACGGCGATCTGCACCTTGAAAATCTGTTGCTGCACAACGGCGAGATCGTTGCTTTCGATGCGCTCGAGTTCGATCGACGGCTCCGCGAGATAGACACCATGAGCGAGACGAGTTTTCTCGTGATGGATCTCATCGCGCATGGACGCAGCGATCTTGGTTACACGTTTCTCAATCACTATCTCGAAGTCACAGGCGACTACGGCGCCATCGGTGTCCTGCGCTTCTACTTGGTGTACCGGGCGCTCGTGCGCGCCAAGGTTTGTGCCATCAAAGCGGCTCAGCACGCCCACGCGGACCGCCACCACCCGTTCGGTCCTTATCTCGAGACCGCGCAAGCGCTCAGCGCAAAGCCGCGCCGACCACTGCTGCTCATCACGCACGGCCTTTCGGGCAGCGGCAAGACGCACGTGACGACCGAGCTCGTGGCACGCCTACCGGCACTGCGCCTGCGCTCGGACCTCGAACGGAAACGGCTCTACGGGTTGTCCACGGACGCCCGCACCCACTCCGGCGTGGGCGAAGGTCTGTACGCCGCAGCACCGAGCCGACGGACGTACGCGGAGCTCGGCAGGAACGCCGACCGGGCGCTGCGGCACGGCTTCGACGTGATCGTCGACGCCACATTCCTGCGAGCCACTGAGCGCGCGGCGTTCCGCCAGATCGCCGCGGCCAATGCGGCCCGTTTCGCGATCCTCGACTGCACGGCGTCGCAGAGCGAGCTAAGGCGGCGCATCGTTGCGCGCGCCGCCGCGGCGCGCGACGCCTCGGAAGCCAATCTCGAGGTGCTGGCGCAGCAGCTTCGCGACCGGCAGCCGTTTGACTACAGTGACCGGACCGCGGCCATCCGGATCGACACGCAGCGCGGCGTCCGCTATGCGGCTCTCCTCGCAGCGCTCGCAAGCCGTTGATCCTGTAGGCGCTCGAACGCCCTCACTCGACGGCTAGGGTCGTCGCAGTGGCGGCGGCTTGAAGGCCCTGCAGCGGGCCCCCACATCCCACCGGACCCCGAAAAGGAGTCCCTATGTACAACGAGGAACAGAGTCCAGTGACTGGTCGCGAGGTGACCACGACGAGCTTTCCGGCCGACGTGCTGTTGGTCGTGCCCGTCCGCAACGTCGTCATGTTCCCGGGCGCCGTCACACAAGTAGCGTTGGCCCGTGACATCTCGATGCGCGCCGTTCAAGAGACCGTCCAGCACGGCCACAAGCTCGGCATCGTGCTGCAGAAAGATCCCGGCGTCGACGATCCCAAGCCCGAAGACCTCTACAGGATCGGGACCACGGTGACCGTGATCCGCTACATCAAGGCACCGAACGGCGTCCATCACCTGATATGCCAAGGCGAGCAGCGTTTCCGCACGCTCGACTATTTGAGTGGGCTGCCATTCCTCGCGGCGCGCTTCGACCTGATTCCCGATCAGAGCGCGCACGACGCGGAAACCGAGGCGCGCGCTGCGCTGCTCAAGCACAAGGCGATCGAGGCGATCGAGCTTCTGCCGCAAGTGCCGCCAGAGCTCGGTTCGGCGCTCGAGAACATCGAGTCCCCGGGCGCGTTGGCGGACATGGTCGGCGGGCTCATCGACATCAAGCCGGCCGAGAAACAGGCCATCCTCGAGGCGCTCAAGGTCCGCGACCGGCTCGATCGCGTGCTCGAGTTCCTCACGCACCGCGTCGAGGTGCTCAAGCTGTCGCGCGAGATCGGTGAGCAGACCCAGGGCAAGCTCAACGAGCGGCAGCGCGAGTACGTGTTGCGCGAGCAGCTGAAAACGATCAAGAAGGAGCTCGGCGAGGACGACACACAAGGCGAGCTCGATGAGCTCAAGCAAGCGATCATCGACGCCAAGATGCCCGAGGACGTGACGAAGCAGGCCAACAAGGAGCTGCGTCGCCTGGAGGGCATGCCCGAGGCCTCGACCGAGCATTCGATGGTGCGCACGTACCTCGATTGGCTCGTGTCGCTACCGTGGTCGAAGAGCGACACGGAGAACATCGACATTGCCAAGGCGCGCGAGATTCTGGATGCAGATCACTACGGACTTGCCAAGGTGAAGCGCCGCATCCTCGAATACCTCGCCGTCCGCAAGTTGAACGCCTCGGGCCGTAGCCCGATTCTGTGCTTCGTCGGCCCACCCGGCGTAGGTAAGACCTCGTTGGGACAGAGCATTGCGCGTGCTTTGGGCCTCAAATTCGTGCGCGCGAGCTTGGGTGGCGTGCACGACGAGGCCGAGATCCGCGGTCACCGCCGCACCTACATCGGCTCGCTGCCCGGCAAAATCATCCAGAGCGTGCGCAAGGCCGGGACCAACAACCCGGTATTCATGCTCGATGAGATGGACAAGCTCGGCGTGGGCTTCCACGGCGATCCGTCTGCCGCGCTGCTCGAGGTGCTCGATCCCGAGCAGAACTCGACGTTTGCCGATCACTATCTCGACGTGCCGTTCGATTTGCGCAAAGTGCTGTTCGTGGCCACGGCGAACGTGCTCGAGAACATCCCTGGGCCGCTGCGCGACCGTATGGAGATCATCGAGCTGCCCGGCTACACGCAAGATGAGAAGCTCGCGATCGCGACGCGCTACCTCGTGCAGCGGCAGCTACAAGCCAACGGTCTCCGCGATACGCAGGTGTCGATCAGCGAAGCGGCGATCGCCGCCGTCATCGACGGCTACACACGCGAAGCGGGCGTGCGCAGTCTCGAGCGCGAGATCGGCGCACTGCTGCGCCGCGCCGCTATGCGTATCGCCGAGGGCACAGCCGAGAAGGTCGCGATCGACGCAGCCGACGTGCCGACGATCTTGGGACCGCGCCGCTTCGACAACGAGGTGAAGCTGCGCACGACCGTGCCGGGTGTCGCAACGGGGCTTGCGTGGACACCGGTGGGCGGCGACATCCTGTTCATCGAAGCGACCTTGGTGCCGGGCAAGGGCCAGCTCATTCTCACCGGCCAGCTCGGCGACGTGATGAAGGAGAGCGCCCAGGCCGCCGTGAGCCTCGCGAAGATGCGGCTCGACAAGCTTGGCGTCGAGCGCTCGGTGCTCGAAAGCAATGACCTGCACATCCACTTGCCGGCCGGCGCCATCCCGAAAGACGGCCCGAGCGCGGGCGTGGCGATGTTCCTGGCCGTGGCGTCGCTGCTCTCCGGCCGCACGGTGCGACACGACATCGCCATGACCGGCGAGATCAGCTTGCGCGGCCTGGTGTTGCCGATCGGCGGGGTCAAGGAAAAGACCCTGGCGGCGCTGCGCGCCGGGATCAACACGGTGCTGCTGCCAACTCGTAACCAGAAGGATCTCGAGGAGATCCCGGAGCACGCGCGCAAGCAGCTGACGTTCATCTGGCTCGACAACATCGACGACGCTCTGGCCGCGGCGTTCGATGCGCCTCCGGCGGGGGCAGCCAAGGACGGCCAGAAGGCTGCGTGAGACTTGGACGCAACGGGGTATGTCGGTGAGAATGCCGGCATGCCCCGCCGAGCCTCGCCGCCTTGAACGAACCGCTAAGCGCCGGCATTGCACGCCGCTCCCTGGACGACGTCGCTCGCGACAAGCTGGAGGCGCTCGAGTCTCGCCAGCTGCGTCGGCGGCTGATTCCAACCGAGCGCAGCGATGCCATCCACGCGGCGCAAGCCGGCCGGAAGCTCTTATCGTTCTCGTGCAACGATTACCTCGGGCTTTCGCATCACCCTGAGGTGATCGCGGCCAGCGTCGAAGCGACGCGGCGTTACGGCGCCGGCGCCGGCTCCTCGCGGCTCGTCAACGGCAATCACCCGCTCTATGCCGAGCTCGAGCGCAAGCTCGCTGCGCTAAAGAGCACCGAAGACGCCGTCGTGTTCGGCAGCGGCTATCTGACCAACCTCGGCGTGATCCCCGCACTCGTGGGTCGCATGGACCTGATCCTGCTCGACGAGCTCTGCCACAGCTGCTTACTCGCGGGCGCCGAGCTCTCCCGCGCGCGCGTGCTACCGTTTCGTCACAACGACGTGGCGCATTTGGCCGAGCTGCTGCGCACCGAGCGGCCAACGCATCGCCATTGCCTCGTGCTCACCGACGGCGTGTTCAGCATGGAGGGTGATCTCGCACCGCTTGCCGATCTCGCGATGCTGGCCGGTCAACACGACGCGTGGCTCATGACCGACGACGCCCACGGCCTCGGCGTCATCGGCGACGGGCGCGGCTCGAGTTTCGCCGCCGCTGAGCCGGTGGCGGTGCCGCTGCAAATGGGCACCCTGTCGAAGGCCGTCGGCAGCTACGGCGGCTATGTTTGCGCGAGCCACGACGTGGCCGAGCTCGTCCGCAATCGCGCGCGCAGCTTCGTCTACTCGACTGGCCTGCCGCCCGGAGCCGTCGCCGCCGCCGGTCGTGCACTCGATCTCATCGCGAGCGACAAGGCGCTCGTGCGCCGGCCACTCGAGCGCGCCCGGCAATTCACCACCCTGCTCGGACTGCCGCCTGCCGCAAGCCCGATCGTCTCGCTCGTCCAAGGCAGTCCAGCACGGGCCCTTGCCGCGAGCGCAAGCTTGCGCCAGGCCGGATTCCTCGTTGCCGCTATTCGACCGCCCACCGTGCCGCCCGGCACGTCGCGCCTGCGTGTGACGTTCTCCGCCGCTCACACACCCGAGCAAGTCGCCGCGCTGGCGGCGGCCATTCGGCCGCTGCTCGACGCCGCATGACGACGTTGTTCGTCACGGCATCGGGCACCGATGTCGGCAAGACCTTCGTCGCCGTGCGACTCATCGCCGAGCTGCGTGGCGCGGGTTACCGCGTGCGGGCGCTGAAGCCGGTGGCGTCGGGTTTCGATGCGGGGCGAGGGGCCGACAGCGACACGGGACAGCTGCTGCGGGCGCAAGGCCGCACACTCGATGTGGCGAGCCTCGACGCCGTGAGCCCGTGGCGGTTCGCCGCAGCGCTATCGCCCGACATGGCGGCTGCACGCGAGCGGCGGGCGATTCCTTTCGACGCACTCGTGGGCTTCTGTCGGGCACCGAGCGACGCCGACGTCACCCTCATCGAAGGCATCGGCGGCGTCATGGTGCCACTCGACGGCGAGCACACGGTGCTCGACTGGATCGTCGCGCTCGACGCACCGGTGTTGCTCGTGGTGGGCAGCTATCTCGGCACGTTGAGCCACAGCCTCACGGCCGCGGCCACGCTAGAGACCCGGGGCGCCGCTCTCGCGGGCGTCGTCGTCAGCGAGTCGGCCGAGCAACCCGTCGCTGCCGAGGTGACGGCCGCCACGCTGCGGCGTTTCCTGCCAACCACGACGGTGCACGTGCTACCACGCGGCGCGCCAGCCGGCACGGCCCCCCTGCTACCGCTGGTCGGACCGTATCTCGGCCGAGCGGCCGCAAGATAGCGGCGGCCGGAAGCCGCTGCCTCGCTCCACGGCAGTGACTCCCGGCCATTCGTGGACACCGCGCTACGGCGCGTCACTCGACGCTTTGCTGCGCCACTCGGCTCGTCTCGTCGAGGTCGACGATCCGCATCTGCACACGTCGGTCGAGCGCCATGCCTTCCGGATCCTTCTCGGCGGCCAGCGAGTCCGTCTCCCCGGCGGCGCTAATGATGATGCGCTCCGCGGGCATGCCGGCACGAATCAGCGCCTCGCGAACGGCTTCGGCACGCGCAGTGGACAACGCCGTGTTGAACTCCTCGGTGCCGCGAGCATCGGCGTGGCCTTCGAGACGGATCACGGCACCCTCGAGCGGCTCGATAAACGTCGCGATCCGCGCGAGCCGCTCTTCGCTGGTGCTGCCGACGCCGCTTTCTTCCGTGCGGAAGAACACCTCGACCGACAATGCCTCTTGCATTTCGTGACGATGCGCCACGCGTTCGTTGTAGAGCGCCGCATCCTTCTCGGCCACCGCGTGCTCGCTGGCGACCAACAATCGCTGCAACGAATCCGCTTTGGCGCTCGCCTCTATCGACCGCTCGTCCGCGGCGCGGCGCGCGCTGCGCTCATGATGAAACCGATCGCCGAGCCAGCCGCCGAAGGCGGCGCCGACGATCAGTCCCACGGGGCCACCCGCCAGGGCGCCTATCGCGGCGCCGCTGCCAAGACCGATCGACTCCTCTTTCGCTGCGCGGTTCTTCTCCGCAGCCCAGCCCGACGTCGCCAGCGCGCTGGCGATCACGAACACGATGACTTTGCTCTTCATGGTTAGCTCCTCAAGTGGCAATGGATGACACGGGAGCTATTGCAGCGAACGCTGCTGACGAGGAGCCGATCAATTGCGGCAGGAGTCTGCCGCGACTCTGACGAATTATGACGGTCGGTGCCGCGAGCCGCCGCGGCTCACGGCTAACCGCTATGGAGACGGCTAATGAGCTCTTCGTCGGCGAAGTTCTCGGCGTCGAGCACGAGCCGCTCCTGCGCGAGCTGGATCTCGTGCAATACATACATCAGCACGATGCTGAGCGTCAGAGCCACCAACGTGGAATTGAACGAGATGCCGAGGCCGGACGTGACCGCCGAGGTGTCGCCTTTGACGGCGAGCTCTGCGCCTTGCAGGGCTAAACCGATACCGCGGACGGTACCGACGAACCCGAGCGCCGGAGTGACCCAAACGCTGAACCGCAAGATCGAGAGCTCGGCGTCGAGCCGGTTGTTCTCGCTCTCGCAGACATTGTGCACCGTCTGCGACGCGTCCTGGACGTTGCCGGTCGCGCCGAAGCGTTTCAGCGCGGCAGCAAGGATGCGCGGCAGCACCGAGTCGCGCTTGTCCAGTGGCAGCTGCTCGAACGTCCGCAGATACTCGCGCGCATCGCTCGGCAGTATCACGACCCCAGGCGCAAGCTTCATATAGCCCGCGCTCAGCAGCTCGCGCTGCGCCTTTAGCTCGCGAAAACGCATCACCGCCAGCATCATCGCCCAGATCGAGACGATGATCGTGGCTTCCTGCTCGGGATCCTGAATGATCACCAAGAGCGAGCGCTCTGGGCTGTACCCCGGGGTTCTCGCAGCGATCGCGCGCTGCTCGACCAACCATTCCTCGGCACGCGGCCGCACGAATGCGGCGTAGATCAACTGCACAACGAGCGCGATGACCACGAGTATGATGAGCTTCGATGCGCGATCGCGTAGGTAGGTTTGGGACACGGCCATCAGCAACCCTCCAGAGACATTCTGCAATTGCCGCGCACTCGCGGCTCGGTGTTAGACAAATCCATCTCCCCGTCGTTGCACAGGCTTTCGCGGATCGAGCACGGGTCAGCGAGCGCGGAGCAATGGCAAAGCGACGAACGTGCCACCGTTGCGTTGACACACCACGCGCATCAACGTCGCGAAATCCGCCGCACTGTAGAGCTCGCCCGTTGCTGCATACAGGGCGGGGAACGCCACGGCGTGAATACGGACACGACGGTTCCCGGCTGCGTCCGCGGTGTTGCGCCGGTCGATCTCGCGCACCACGGCGTTGATCGATCCCTGCGCGAAGTCGTCACTGTAGACGTATAACGAGATTTTCTTGTCCGGATCGTAGAAACGCTCGATCGCCGCAAGGATGCCCTCGCGGGGATTCGAATTAGAGAACGCGTCCCAATTCCTCAAGCCATCGATGATGGCTTGGCGGCGAGTGGGTGTATCGGGAATCCATTCGTTCCTGTAGCTCTTGAACATGTACTCGCCTTCGTCGTTCATGATCTGGATACCCTTGACCGTCGGGTATACCTGCAGCGTCTCGCTCAGTTGTTGCTGGACGCGGTCCCACATGAACTGCTTCATGCTTCCCGATGTGTCTATCAAGAAGATGATGTACTCGCTGTCGACCGGAATACCGCCGACCTTGTATTCATCGATCGGCGGTTTGTAATCCGCAAGTAGGCGGCGCATTTCCTCCGAGAGACTTTGCTTCGCCGAGGCGAGCCGCCCCTGCACCTCGTTCGAAAACTCGGAATCCTGCGAGGTCGCTAGCACCAGAGCGCGAATGCGCTCGAGCTCGCGTCGCAGAGTGTCGATTTGGCGTTCATCCGTGCGCAGATCGCTATCGGTAGTCGCCTCGTCGCGGCGCAGCACCTCGGTCTCGCCGAGAATGTCGTTGAGCTCCAGTTCGTACTGGGCGATGAGGCCTTGCAGGTCCCGCTCACTCTCCTCCAACCGCCCGGGCTCCGAAACGCGGGTGACGATGAAAAGCAGGATAATCGAGCCGAAACCGCAGCAGATCGCGTCGAGGAACGACATGCTGAACACTTCGAGTTCGCGGCGGCGTTTCATGGCCAATCCTCGGAGGGTGCGAGCATGGAACCGCCCGTGCGCAGCGCGAGCACCCAGTACGCAGGCGCAGCCTGGGGGTCGCCCTCCATTGCAAATAGGATCACGTTGATGGGCACGCCGATCGGTGCTTGCCGAATCGCGCGATTGAAGTGATCGAGCCGCTCGCGACTCGTGACGCCGGAGCGCGTCGGCCGAACCTCACCCATCGTCGGCAAGCCGTCAACGAGCAGATAGATGTTGTCGGGCTTGGGCTCGAGCGCGTTCGCGGCGGCAAATGCCGCGTGCAGGCTCGTGGGCCCCTTCGGATAGTCGGCACGCAGCGTGTTGACGGCCGGATCGATCTCGCTGCCGTCCGTCACCGTGACCCATTGATTGGCGGGCACGGGCAGTAACGATCTCGACTCGTCGCTGAAACCGATGATCTGAATTTGCGTGCCGGGTTGAATCTGCGTCGTGAGCCAGTCGACAGTGTTCACGACCTGCTGCCACTTCGGTGCCCGACGCTGCTGCTCGGGCGTCATATTGCGGCGGCGGATGATGTTGACGATCGTGCGGTCGAGCATGCTCGTCGATGTGTCGACGAGGATCACGACGTGTCTGCCGCCCATCTTCAAACCCGTCAGATACTGCCGGTTACCCTCGCCCGTAAAACCGCGCAAGCGACTACCGTCATCGTCGCTCGGGTTGGCCGCCGCCGCCGTGAGCTGCTGCGACTCCTTGTCGAGCGCAGCGAGCTCCGCACGCAACTTCTCGATCGCATCGCGGCGCGACGCGGTGTTTTCGATGAGCGTCGCTAAATCGGTCTGCGTGACATCGATCTCGCTCACGAGATTCTGGCGCAGCGCACGCAGCTGGGTCCATTGTTGCAGCTGCTTCTCGAGCTGCTCCTTCAGCTGTACGAGATTCTTCTGTCCCGTGAGCACCCTGAGCTCCCAGCGCCGAGCTTCCGCCGTCAGATCGTCGACGGCCTCGCGGCTGTCGAGCGTCGCGTTCTGGCTCACGAGCATGAACAACAAGACTACGGCGCCGAAACCGGCCGTGATCGCGTCGAGAAACGACATCGAGAAGACGTTGAGCTCGCGCGCACGTTTTCTCATTCCGCAGCCTCCAGGCTCACCGCTTGAAGCTCCACGCCCGGCGACCCGACGCGAATCACGTCACCGCGCCGCAGCATCGTTTCGCCGGAAATCTTCTTCTCGTTGACGAACGTGCCATAACGACTGAGATCACGCAGCTTGAGCTCGCCATCGCGCATCACGAACTCGCAGTGCGCGCGCGAGACACCGCTGTTGCCGTCTTCGACTACGAGCATGCGGCGCGCAGCATCGACTTCACGACCGATCACTAGACCCACGGCACCGACCGGATATGCGATGCCGCCATAGACGATGTGGGTTGGCGGCGCCACCTTGACGACCGGCGGGGCCACCTTGCTGGCCGCGCCGCCTGCGGCTTCCACGCGGACGGCGGTCTCGCGCCACGGCAGGCGCTTCAGCAGCTTCACCTGCTCCCCGGTCACGGCAATCGGCGTGGGAACCAGCACACCGCGCGCGGCGTGCCCCGCGGCCAGACATTCGACCTCGGCGTCGTCGATCCGGGCGAGCTCGTCGATGAAACCGGGCAGCGCAGCGAGCCGGTCCGAGAGTAGCACCACGAGACTGCCCGGCTCTCTGTTCTGCGCAACCAGCTGCGTCACCGCGCGATAGAAGCCCGCCGCCACTCCGAGCACCGCAGCGCGGTCCACCGTCACGCGAAACTCTTCGTCGCGATAAGGCAGCAGTAGCTCCGCGCTCTCTTGGCCCCGCAGCAAGGCGCGCCACGCGGGTATCTGGTCGTAGAGCGCCTGCTCGGTTTCGGCATTGCGAAACGGGTTGAAACGCGTCGCGCGCACGAATGCATCGGCAACGCGCCGCGCGAATGCGTCGCCGAGGCTCGCGAGACCCGTCTGCGTCAACGCATACTCGGCGCGCACGCCCACGTCGGCGCCTTGATCGAGCACAGTCGCCGCCACACGGTAGAGGCCCGCGTCGAGATACATCAATTGCTGTCCAGGATACGGGCGCACGCTCGCAGCGGCGGCGGCGTCGACGAGCGCGCGCACGGGCATGCCGCACTCCTGCGCGAGACCGAGCAGCAGACCGAGCTGCTCCGTCCGGCATCCGCCGGGCACGATGAGGAACACGTCGGTGACGCCTTGGCCAAAACGTTGCCACAGGGCCTCCAGCTGCGCGTACGCGAACTCCGCCGCGCTCGTGTCGCTGTCCGCGCCCCCCGTGCCCGGCTCGAGGCTGAGCGCGCTCCAATACCGATTGCTCGCCTGCCGGGGTTGCAAACGCGAGCGGCTGCGCGCGTCGTGGCCCGTGATGATTCGGCCCCCATCCACCAGCGCGAACCCGGGCTCGACCGCGAGCACGCCCGTAGCGTCCGCTATTGCGATTCCCGCGTCGTTGATGTCGATGGCCAGCGCGCCCATTTCGCTACCTATTCCGCCCTCAGATGTCCACGGGAAACGTGACCGCTTCGTCGGCCGACAACTCTTCGGTCGGTATGAACTCGTCGTCGCTGCCAGCCGGCGGTGGTTTTGCGGGCGGCGCTTCGGCCCCAGCGGCGGGTGGCGACGCAGGCGCGGGCGCAGGCGGGGTTGGCGGCGCCGCATTCTCCTGGGCGAGCGAGACGACGGCCCACACCGAAACAACGACGACCACTGCGAGGGCGGCAAACGTCTTCATGGCGACCTCCGTGAAGCTAGACCAACAGTATAGACCGTGCTGTCAAAGCGATCCTCGGCGACCGCGCAGCGCCTCACTGCAAATTCCGCGCTACGCGAAAACCGAGATCGTCGCGCGCCTCGGCGGCGTAGTTTCGCGCCGCGACGCGCAGATCGGTGACGGTAGCGCTGCGCCAACTCGCGCCGCGCACACCGTGGAAACGGCCGACGTCCGGACCCAACGGATCGTCGGCACGCTCCGTCGCTTCGACAGTGTCGATGGCATAAAAGTCTTGTACCCACTCGGCCACGTTGCCGCCGAGGTCATGGATGCCGAACGCATTCGCAGCGAACGCGCCGCTCGGCGCGCTTACGGGGTACCCGTCGTTATAAGTGACGAGCGTCGTTGGCAAGATCTTGGCCGCAGCGACGTCGGCGTAGTTTCCAGAACGATCCGGCGGCGGCAATTCGGCGCCCCACGAATAGAGTAAGCCGCTCTCTTGCCCGGCGAACCGTGCGGCCCACTCCCACTCTGCCTCGGTCGGCAATCGATAGCCGGTACGTAACGGCCGCACTGCGATCCACTGTCCCTGACGTTCTTCGTAAACGGGCTGCAGACCGTCCTGGATACTCAGCCAGTTCAAGTACTGCGCGACTTCGTCCCACGTGACGCTGACGACGGGTTGGCTGTCGTCGTTCAGGGAATTGCCGGCGAACTCCCGCGAGTTGTGCTCGGCCTTCCATGCACGGAATTCTGCATTCGTGACTTCGCGTGCGCCTAGATAGAACGCGCGCGTGAGCCGCACCGGCCGCAGCACTTCGTTGGAGCGGCGACCGGCCTCGCGGCGCGACGAGCCCATGGTGAACTGCCCAGCCGGAACGAGCTCGAGCTCCTGACCTTGGCTTGTGCGCAGCCGCGGCACAAAGCCGGTGCCGGAGCCCTCGTTGAGCGCGACGAGCGTGCGCTCGAGCTTCTGCGGGAAGCCCGGGCGCGGCGTGAGCTCGACGCGCTCAACCGCGAAGCCCGCCTGCCGCAGCTCGATGACGTGACTGATCGCAGTCAGTGACAACGTGCTCGGCGTCGTTCCCTGGCGACGGCCGTCGATCCAGATCTCGGCGTTCGGCGGGGAGCTCGCGACCTCGATATCGCCAAACTGGGACTCGAGCTCGATTTCCAAACGCCGCCCGCTGTCCGCGGCCACCGAGAGCTCGCGCGTCTGTGTCTCGTAGCCAGGCTTCGACAACGTGAGCCGGTGGGTGCGACCGGGACTCAAGCGCAACGACAACGGCGTGCGCCCGCGATACTCGCCGTTGATGCTGACGTTTGCTTCGTTCGGCACACTCGCGACCTCGACGCGGCCGTCGGCCAGCACGAGCGCCACTGCGGGCAGCTCGAGCGGCTGATTCGCCGTCACGAGCAACTTGTCGCTCCAGGCGTTGTAGCCGGAAAGCCGAGCCTCGATGTTGCGCTCACCGGCCGCCAACTCGAGCACCGCGGGTGTCACCCCGACTGCCACGCCGTCCACCAGGACGTTGGCGCCCCCCGGGTTGGTCGTGAGTGTGACCGGCGCCCAGTTCGGCGTGAGCTGCGCCGCGAGCGTTTGGCGCTCGCCCCCGCCGCTCACTTCGAGCTCTCGCACCTCGGACAAGTACCTTTCGGCATTGAACTCAACACGGTGCAGCCCCGGCGTGAGCTCCGCATCGACGATCGGCGTTGCGCCGAGCGGCGCACCATCCACGAGCACTTGCGCCGCTGTCTCTGGATCGGTGGTCAGCGTGACGAGCCCCGGCAATCTCGTGAAGGCGAGTGCGATCGATTGATCCACTGCGTCACCCACCTCGATTTCGGCGTCGATCGGGTAGTACCCCGCAAGCTCGGCAGACACCCGGTGCGTTCCTGAGCGCACCAAATAGCGATCGCCGTAGCGCAATTTGAACAGCGTGGTCGTCAAGCTGACCTCGTCGGGCTCGGGCTCGATGTTGAGCGTCACCGATTTCGCCGTGAATGCGAACCAGCCGACCAGGACGAGCGTGGCGAGCGCTGCGCCAACGCCGATCTGCGCCCTACTCCACTGCTTACTTGCCCTGCTCGGGGCGGCAGTCGGTCGAAAGGCGATGGGCGTTATCGCGATGTCATTCGCACCGGCCATCGTGCGCCCGCGAGCAAGCTCCTCGAGATCGGGCGGAGCCGTATCGCCGGCGGTCACGAGCACGTCGATGTCGATCGCGAGCCTGCCGCTCTCGACTCGACACGCGAGCCGTGCGCGATCGAGAGCGATGACGTCGCCGTCCGTGAGCTCCCGCGTGCCACCGGAGAGCGGCGCACCGCCCAGGCGAACGTTACGCGTATTGCGCCCAGCCTGGACGAAAAACACCGTGCCAAGCCGGCCGATCTGCACAGTGCCCGAAACGCCGTCGAGGACGACATCCGCGTCGACACCGCCGCCGACGCCGATAGGCAAGTCACCGGCCGCGAACTCGCGGCGGCGCCCGCGTTCGTTGGTCGCTACGACCCAATGGTCCACATTTGTCGCGCCGCTCATCGCTCCATTCCCTGCAATTAGATCGGTTCCACGCAAATCACCCTGATCGGCTCCAGCGGGCGCCCAGGCAACACTGTGAACGTTCGGCGCACATCGCGGTAGCCGTCGCGACTACCGATGGCGGTATAGGTGCCGGGGCGAAGCTCCACTTGCCTCGACGCGAACACACCCAGATCACCAATGCGATACATCGTCACGTTCGTCAGGCTGTCGGACTCGAGCCGCACGGCAATCGGCGTAGCCGCAAGCCGGACGAGCCGGTCGAGCTCGGCGATCTGTTGCGTAAGGCGCGGACCGCTGTCGGCTTGCAAGCGCGTTTGCTCAAGCAGCTTGCGAGCATCGGCAAGCACGCTGTCGCTGAATAGCAGCGTGGGATTGGCGATGAGATTCGCCAGCTTCGAATCGAGGCCAGCGCGCGCCAGTGCGCGTTCGAGACCGGTCTGCGCGAAAACCAGATTCGAATCCGTCGCGAGCACACCGCGGTACTGCGCGACCGCCTGCTCCCACATTTCGCGCCGCTCGAACGCGAGCGCGCGGGCTTCGACGAGCGCGATCTGTTCGAGCTTTGCGCCTTGCTCGGCTTGCGTGACGCCGTCCTGGGCTTCGCGCGCCTGCGGCCGCAACTCGAGCGCGGCGCGAAAATGCTGCGCCGCGTCGTCGAAATTCTCGGCGGCGAGCGCGGCAAAGCCTCTCGTCATTCGCCCCTCGAACTCGGCATCCCGAAGGCTGCTGCTGACCTCGGCGATCGCTGCGCGCGCGGGCTGCCAGTCGGAATCGATCGCGAGCGCTTCTCGATAGCTGCCGAGCGCCGCCTGCAAGTCTCCGGCGGCGCGCTCGCCATCGGCTCTTTGTACGAGCGCGAGCACATCCGGCAGCCGCTCCGCACGCGCGCGAGCCGCCTTCGCAGCGACATGCTCGGGGTCGATACCGAGAACGAGGTCGTACTGGCCTAGTGCAAGCTCGACGTTGCCGGCTGCGAATGCCTCGTTGCCCGCGGCAAACGCGCGGTCGACGGTTTGCACGGCGCGAGCCAGCAGCTCGTCGCCAGCCGCCGTGGCATCGCGATAGCTAGTCACGGCCGTCCGCAGATCACCGGCCAGGAAGGCGTCCTCGCCCTTGCTAACGAGCTCTGTAAAACGCTGCCAGCCAGCACCACCCCAAGTTGCAACGCTTTGCGCCTCGAGCCGCTTCTGTTGCGTCAACAAGGCCACGAGCAGAGCGTCGCCCTCCGCCTGGAGTTTGGCCGCTTCCTCCGGCGACAACGCCGGCAACTCTGGCACGGGGGCAGGCGCTACCGTGGTCGCGGGGCTTTCGTCGCGCCTCGCGCGTGAGCCCTCGATCCAGCTCGGGAACCACCAGAATACGGCCAGAGCCGCCGCAGCCAATACGCCACCCACCACGGGTGTTTGCCAAGCGGCACTGCGCGCGGGCGCCGCCGGTTGCGGACGTGCGGGAGCCGCCGGATCACGGGCAAGGCCACTCCGGACCGGGACAATCGTCTCTTCGTGTTGTGGGACAGTGGGTTCCACGCGGTTGAACGGGAATGGGTCTAAACAGCAGATTCTATGACATTCGCAAAGTCCAAAAGTCCCCAAGGCTCGCGGTGCGCCGCCGCCAAGGCCGCGGACGCGGCGCTGCCGAGCCGCTCCGCGGCCTCGCCGAGAGGAGCCAAGGGCGCGCAAGTCGGCGTCCCATCGGCGCTCGGCAAGCCTCCATAGACGAGCTCGAACAGCAGCACGGCAAAGGCGTAACAGTCCGCCTCCGGACCGACGCGATCCCCGCCAGGGGCGACATACTCAGCCGTCGAGCCGCCGCGCGGCAGCCGCGAGCCAATGGGCAAGGCCGAAGCGAAATCGACGAGGCGCACGGTGTCGTCGCCTGCGAACAGCACGTTGCGCGGCTTGACGTCGCGGTGGACGAAGCCGCGCGCATGCAAATGAGCGAGTGCCGAGAGTACTTGCGCCGCGGCAGCGAGCCAATGTCGCGGGTGCGCACCGAGTAGCGGCACGAGATCGCCATTCGGCGCGTATTCGAGCAGGACGGCCGGCAGGTCATCCAAGACGCTCAAACCGAGTGTTCGAACGATCCGTGGATGCGGCACCTGCGTCAGCACATCATACTCGCGCAACAGAGCCGCGGCGGCCGCTTTTTCGTTGCGCAACTCGGGACGCAGCGTCTTCAGAGCCACGCTCCGGCCCAAGTCATCGACGGCCCGCCAGACCTCAGCGTGACCACCCGCGCCGAGCCGCTCGACCACGCGCACCGCCGCGCCGCCACCCGAGGGTAGCAGCACGAGCGAACCGGAGGCGGCTATGCGGCGGGCGTCAGACTCCGCCGACGAGGTTGGCAGTAGCATCGGAAGCGGCTTCGGTCGCGTTCTCGCTACCGTCGGCCGGCGGCTCTTCGAGCGCCGGCACCGGCTCCGGCGGCACGGGTGGCAGCTCGACGGGCAACTCCGGCTCGGGCTCAGCGTAGATCGCGACGTCCTCGGGAACGAAACCGGATTCGGCGATGAAGATCTGCTGCAGCAGGTCGCGCCATTCCTGGTACTGCACGTCTGCCGTGCCCGTCAGCCGGTGCTGAACGCCTTGGATCTCCACGATCATCGGCTTGATGTCGTCGTCGAAGCTCGAAGACAGCTCCTCGAGCGTATCGGTGTGGAGCTTCTTCTCCTGCTTGCGGACTTGACTCGTGCGGATCATGTCCATGCCGATGTACATCATCGCGTCGCGAATCACCCGATCGGAGAAACTGTCGTTGCCGGCATTGCTACCGTAGACCACCGACGCCACGATCGTGGCCACGCCCATACCCATACGCCAGCGCGACGACTTGGTCAGCTCGCGAATCTCGATGGCCTCTTCACGCGCATATTCGCGCCAGCCGTCGTATGAGGGAGTCGCGTCCCGGTAGAATTGCGCGTAGTGCTGATCGAGCGTGTCGAGAAACAGCCGCTCGCGCTGGCGGACGCGCTGTGTTCGGTCGAACATCGGATCATCGACGGCGGGCAGCCTGGCGATCTCGTACCGACCCTTGTCTTCGGCGACATAGCCCGTGAACGCGCTCGGGCTGAGATCGGCCGCATAACGCATGCCAGCGACCGTGCGGATACCGCGCTTGTCGGTGGCGCTGAGCTCTTCCTGAGCGGCGGCCAGGTCGTTGGCAATGTTATTGAAGACATCCTGGTAGGGATCGAGGTCGGGATAACGCTGGCGATTGAACGCACCGGCCGCAGTCGACATTTCGTAAGGCTTATTCAGCCACTCGCGCCCGGTAGCATCCTTGGCCGTCACCTCTAACCGGACGATATCGCCGTCGGAATGCAGAATTTTGGCCGAGACGCTGAGGTCGGCAGCCGTGCTCTCTTTCGGCGTGACCCACACGGCGCCCCAGTTGCCGGACTTCTGCAAGGTTTCCCGCAGTACGACGGCCATGTACAGCGCCTCGGTGCGCCGGATCTGGACGAAGGTCCCTTCGCGAATCAGCTCCTCGAGCACCTCTTTGTCGACTTCTCCCTCGGGCACTCCCGAATCGAAGACGAGGACCCCGACGTCGAGCAACTCCGCTTCGGGCGTGTCCGCCGTTGCCTTGGCCAGCGGGACGGAGTGCGCGACCAACACTTCGGAGCTCGTGCAGCCCGCGATCAACCAACCCGCGACCAACAGCCAACCGATGCGGCGCATAGCTAACTCCTCTACTGGCGCGCCAGAATCTTCTTGTACTCGTTGTACTCGTCCCACAGGGCTGCGCGCAAGAACGGATCGGCCTCTGTCGTGGCCGCTTCACATAATTGCCGCGCAACCTTGTCGGGGTCGTTGCAGCCTTGAACGCTGGCGACAGCCTCGTCGGCACCATTGCCGCCGGCAGCGCTCGAGCCACCGGCCTGACTGCCGCCGGTGCTGCCACTGCTGCCGACGCCCCCACCGGCCTGATCGCCGGGCTCGTCACCCGCCCCACCGCCACCGCCCCCTTCCGCCGCAGCGCCTGCGCCGCCGGCCCCAGCGCCGCCACCCAATGCTTCGTCGGCAGCGCCGCCGGCTCCGCTCTTAGCGATCGCCTCCTGCTCCTTACTCATCGCGCCGTCGAAGTCGCCTAGCGAGCGCTCGAACTCCTCGTCGCCACCCTGACCATTGCCTTCCGCACCGTCGCCGAACGGATTGTCGCCGCCGCCGCCGGACTCCGAACCCGAGCCGCCACCGGCCCCACCGCTCCCGGCTCCACCGTTACCCGCCGTGCGCTCGCCGCCGCTACCGCCACCGGCCGCGTCGCCGCCACTGCCACCGCCGCCCGACGCGCCGCTACCACCGCCAGCGGCGCCACCGCCCGATGAAGCGCTGCCGCCGGATCCTGACTGGTTACCGGCACCACTGCCCGAGGAGCCGCCGCCTGCCGTGGCACCGCCGCCCGCAGCCGAGCCGCCGCCTGCTGAGGACCCGCCCGCCCCCGAACCGCCGCCCGCTGTGGAGCCACCGCCCGAGCTGCCACCCGCACCCTGGCCTTGCGAGCCCGACCCGCCTGCCGGCCCAACCGAGCCGCCAGCCGCACCGTCACCGTCAGCGCCGCTCGATCCAGGCAATCCGGCCCCAGTGGACGACCCGCCCGAGGCGCCACCGCCCGAGGAACCGCCGCCTGAAGAACCACCGCCCGCAGACTGTCCGCCCGAGGAACCGCCGCCCGAGGAACCGCCGCCCGAGGAACCGCCGCCCGCAGACTGACCGCCCGAGGAACCGCCGCCCGAGGAACCCCCGCCCGCAGATTGACCGCCTGCGGAACCGCCACCTGAGGAACCGCCACCTGAGGAACCGCCGCCGGAGGACTGACCGCCTGAAGAACCACCGCCGGACGAGCCGCCGCCAGAGGAGCCACCGGACGACCCACCTCCGGAGGAAGTGCTACCGCCCATTGAGCCGCCCCCCTGTGGACCCACCTGTTGCTGGCTGCTGCAAGCCAATATGGCGGCGACCAACCCGACTAAAACCAAACCGCGCAGTAGTTGACGTTCCATGACCCTAAACCTCAAGCAGTGTCGATCGCGGTGGCGCGATTTTCTTGTTCTGTGAGCGGTGTACTCGATGCACGTTAGTTACCTGGCATCCCAGTGAAGTTCACTGTAGTTGCAACAAAGGTCACGCAAGCCGACAGATTGGAAAACGCGCAACGCTTAACGCACGAGGGCGAGCTCGCGTTGACGGCCATACGCTCCTGCTAATATGCGCGTTTCGTCAACAGGGGCAACCTCATGCGAAAGATAACACCGATCTGCGGCCTGCTTCTAATCGTTCTCCCGCTGCTCGCGCAGTCGCAGGAAAGCGCACCCGCCATGCCGCGCACGCCGGCCCCGGACGGGGCGTTGACTTACTTCCTGTCGCCGGCCAACGGCGCCACCGTGACCTCACCCGTGACGATTCGCTTCGGTCTGCGCGGCATGGGCGTCGCACCCGCCGGCGTCACGGCACCGAACACCGGGCACCATCATTTGCTCGTCGACGTGGACGCATTGCCACCGGATAACCTGCCACTTCCGAACGACGCGAACCATCGGCACTTCGGGCTCGGCCAAACGGAAGTCGAGCTGCCGCTCGAGCCCGGTCAGCACACGCTGCAGCTCGTGCTCGGCGACCAGCTGCACATTCCCCATCAGCCTCCGGTGCGCTCGGAGAAGATCACGATCACGGTCGTCGCCCAATAGCTTCCAAGAAACGGCCCGCATGGACATCCGCACCGATTTTGTCGACGCGGTCGGCAACACACCACTCATCAAGCTACGACAAGCCTCCGAGCTCACGGGGTGCACGATTCTCGGCAAAGCCGAGTTCTTGAACCCCGGCGGCTCGGTGAAAGATCGAGCGGCCAAATACATGGTGCTCGACGGCGAGCGGCGCGGCGTCATCGAGCGCGGCGGGCTCATCGTAGAAGGCACGGCCGGCAACACGGGCATCGGCCTGGCGTTGGTGGGCAACGCACGCGGTTATCGCACGCTCATCTTGATGCCGAACACCCAGTCGCAGGAGAAGAAAGATGCGCTGCGACTCTGCGGCGCGGAGCTCCGCGAAGTGCCAGCGGTGCCGTATAAAGACCCCAACCACTACGTGCACACCGCGGCCCGCACCGCCAAGGAGCTCGAGGCCGCCGAGCCGCACGGCGTGCTGTACGCCAATCAATGGGACAACCACGCCAACCGCGACGGGCACACGGCGAGCACGGGGCCCGAGATCTGGCAGCAAACCGATGGAGCGATCGATGGCTTCATCTGCGCGATCGGCACCGGCGGCACGCTGGCCGGCGTCAGTGCTTACTTGAAGCACCGCAACCCGAGCGTGGTCACCGCGGCGGCCGACCCCATGGGGGCTGCGATCTACAGTTGGATCAAGACCGGCGAGCTCAAGAGCCAGGGCAGCTCCATCAGCGAGGGGATCGGCCAAGGCCGCATCACGGGCAACATCGACGGCGCACGCATCGACGATGCATTCCAAATTCCCGACACGGAGATGCTGCTGGTCCTCTACGACTTGCTCCAGCACGAGGGGCTACTGCTCGGGGGCTCGAGCGGCATCAACGTCGCGGGCGCCATCCGGCTCGCGCGGCAGCTCGGGCCTGGAAAGACCATCGTCACGATCCTCTGCGACTCGGGCTCTCGCTACCAGTCGAAGCTCTTCAACCCGGAGTTTCTGCGGGCTAAGGATCTGCCGCCGCCGCCCTGGCTCGCGCCGCGCTGAGCAGACGGTCAACGCCACGTTCAGGGACGATTCAGCCACCACCGCACATGCTGTCGTCGATGCTACGGACCACCGCCACGATCAAGCTCCCCTTGCTCGGAGCTCTCCTCGGCCTGACGACCCTGGTCACCGGCTGCGCTAGCGCACCGGAACAGCCGGCGCCGCGTTCCAGCGGCCGCATCGTCGTGGAGCCGCGCGGCGTAGACATGTCGGTCGGCAACGCGATTGCCGAGCTCGCCATGGGCATGGTCGGTACGCGCTACAGCTACGGCGGCGCGAACCCAGCCGAAGGCTTCGATTGCAGCGGACTCGTGTTCTACGCCTACACCCAAGCCGGCTACGACGTGCCGCGCACGTCGCAAGCGCAGTTCCGGGCGGCCCGCAAGATCGCGCTCGGCGATGCCGCAGCCGGTGACCTGATGTTCTTCCAGGACCAATCCAAGCTGTCGCATGTCGCCATCTATCTCGGCGACGGCTTGTTCGTGCATGCGCCTTCGACGGGCCAGAAGGTCGCTATCGAGAGCCTCGACTCGGCGTACTACCAACAACACCTCGTAGCGGTCGCCCGACTACTGCCGCGCTGAGCCGCTTGCCCTCTTCACCCGCGAGCAGCGCTCAACGCACGGCACCGGTCAACGCGTCGGCCGCCGCGCGGCTTGCCTGCTCGCACTCTGGCACGCTGCGTGCCGCTACGGCGCTGCGATGCATGCCGAGACGCCGCTCGTCGCGCCGCGCCGTCGCCAACTCGTTGACGCCGGCGCAGGCTTCAAGCAGCGCCTGTTCCGCAGCGACGAGATCGGCAGAAGGCGCGACTGCGTCCTCGAGCGCGAAGGCAAGCTCATCGGTGAGCCGATTCTGCTCACGGAACACCCGTTCGACATAGGCCCGGAACTCGGCCGAGGTCAGCTCCAAACGCTGCCCATCCGCCGTGGACACCGCTGCGCAGCCGGGCAGAACGAGGGCTGCGGCCAGCAGGCCGGCATGCCTAACGAGCATCGGAAACCTCGGGAAGCGGCGATCCGGCATGCTCCGGCATTGACCGAAGGGGCGCAAGCGGCGCCCGGCACCGCGGCCTTTCGGGCCGTATGCGATAATCCGCTGTTCTATAGCTGACTCCGGTAGTTATGGCCGTTACTGCCCCGCGAGCCCTAGAGCAACCTGCACACCAGATCGACTCCGCGATCGCCAAGGCGATCGACTGGCTCGACCGCGACCAGACGCCCGAAGGGTTTTGGGTCGGCATGCTCGAGTCGAACTACTGCATCGAAGCGCAATGGCTGCTGGCCATGCATTTTCTCGGCTACGAGCACCCGCGCAAACAGGACCTCGTCGCCACACTGCTGAACGCGCAACGGCCCGATGGCTCGTGGGAGAGCTACTATCAAGCGCCGCAGGGCGACATCAACGGCACCGTCGAGTGCTACGCGGCGCTGCGCAGCGTCGGCATGCGGCCGGATGAGGAACCGCTCGTCCGCGCGCGTCGTTGGATCTTCGAGCACGGCGGTCTGCGTGGCATCCGCGTGTTCACGCGCTATTGGCTCGCGCTGCTCGGCGAATGGCCTTGGAGCGCGACGCCGAACTTGCCGCCCGAGGTCATTGCGAACCCGCGCTTTTGGTTCAATCTCTACAACTTCGCGAGCTGGGCGCGCAGCACACTGCTACCGCTGGCCGTGCTGTCGGCCCGCCGCACGGCGCGCCCGCTACCTCCCGAGCGCCGCCTCGACGAGTTGTTTCCCGACGGCCGTGAGCACATGGACTACCGACTGCCGCGGCGCGGCTCGTGGCTGTCGTGGCGGCGGGTGTTCCTGCTCTCCGACCGGCTCCTGCATCTGTATCAGCAGCTTGGCTTAACGCTGTTCCGCGAGACCGCGATCAACGCGTGCCTCGGCTGGATCGTGCGCCACCAGGATGCCGACGGTGCCTGGGGCGGGATCCAACCGCCGTGGATCTACAGCCTCATGGCGTTGCACGTCGAGGGCTACTCGCTCACGCATCCCGTCATGGCGAAGGGCCTCGCGGCTCTCGACACGCACTGGTCGTACGAGCGCGGCGGCACGTGGCACATTCAAGCCAGCGAATCGCCCGTCTGGGACACGATGTTATCGCTGCTCGCGATGCAAGACTGCGACCGTGAGTTCACGCCACAGATGCTGCGCGCGCTCGAATGGGTGCTCGCCAACGAAGTCCGCTACGGCGGCGATTGGACTAAGAAGGTCAAGGGTGTGGAGCCGAGTGGCTGGGCGTTCGAGCGCGCCAATCTGCACTACGCCGACATCGACGACACGGCCGTGGCGCTCATCCTGCTCGCCCGATTGCCGCGCACCTTACTCGACGAGCCGCGGATTCGCGCGACGATCGACCGCGCGCTGGGCTGGACCTTGGCGATGCAGTGCACCAGCGGCGGCTGGGCGGCATTCGACAAAGACAACGACAAGCCGATCATCACCAAGATCCCATTTTGCGACTTCGGCGAAGCACTCGACCCACCGTCGGCCGACGTCACGGCACACGTGCTCGAGGCGCTTGGCCTACTCGGCTTCGACCGCCACCATCCGGCCGTTGCACGCGGCTATCAGTTCATTCGCTCCGAGCAAGAGACCGACGGCAGCTGGTTCGGCCGTTGGGGGGTGAACCACATCTACGGCACGGCTGCCGTGCTGCCGGCGCTGGCTGCGATCGGCGAGGACATGACACAGCCATATGTGCGTAACGCCGCCGATTGGCTCATCGCGCACCAGAATGCCGACGGTGGTTGGGGCGAGACCTGCGCTTCCTACATGGACGACAGCCTGCGCGGCCGGGGCCCGAGCACGGCCTCGCAAACCGGTTGGGCGTTGCTGGCGCTCGTCGCCACGGACAGTCGCGACTACGAGCGCGCGATACGTCGCGGCATCGGCTTCCTAATCGCGACGCAACGCGACGACGGCACGTGGAACGAGCCCTATTACACGGGTACGGGGTTCCCCGGCTACGGTTTTGGCGCGCGCATGGACTTCCGCGATCAAAAGACGCGCGAGCGCATCGCCCAGGGCACCGAGCTGCAGCGCGGTTTCATGCTCAACTACAACCTCTACCGCCACTACTTCCCGCTGATGGCGCTCGGCCGAGCGCGCAAGTTCCTGGCCACCTAGACGGGTTGCTCGTTTCTATCGTCGCTATTTCGATGTCGCCGCGGGGGGATGCCGTTGCTCGACTGCAAGGCTCTTGTTGAAGATTTCGAGTATTTCACCGAGCGCGGTCACGCGAGCTCCTTCTCGAACCTCGAAGCGCATACCCACGCTTAGCTTCCCCGCGAAATAATCCTTCCCCATCATGCACATCTCGGCGACGACCGTCTCGCCAGGGGCAACCGTTTCCTGGTCACGAAACAATTGAGACGTGGAAGTCTGCATCTCTGAAAAATCAAACTTCACTTGGGGGCGGTAACCGGATGCCGCCGGCGTGCGTCGACCACCTTGCTCGGTGGTTCTGTAAGTGATCTTCGCCAAGAAATCTGGTTGATTCACGGCGTCAGGATGCACGCCGCGGCTAGGCGAACGTCTTGCGGAAGGCTTGCGTAATGTCGGCGATGAGATCGTCGACGTGCTCGATGCCGACCGCGAAGCGGACCGTCGAGTCCTTGATCTGCGCGCGCGCCTGTTCCTCGGGCGTCAGGTCGCTGCCGAGGTAGAGCTTCACGGGCGCCACGAGCGAATCCGTCGAGCCCAAGCTGGCGGTGGTCGTGAACAGCTCGAGCGCGTCGATGAATGCCCACGCACGCTCTTTGTCCGCGCGCAAATCGAAGCTCAGCACGCCGCCGAAGTCGCTCATTTGTTTGCGTGCCAACGCGTGACCGGGATCGCTCGGCAGGCCGGGATAGAAGACCCTTTCGACTTCCGGGCGTTTGTGTAGAAACTCCGCGATCGCGAGCGCGTTGGCGGAGTGCCGCGCATAACGCAGGTAATAGGTCTTGAGACCGCGCAGCATGAGAAACGCCACGCCGGGATCGAGCGTAGCACCCATGTTCACGGCAAGCGGCTTGATCGCTTTGATGCGCTGCTTGTCCCCGATGACGATGCCGCCCATGGCGTCGCCGTGGCCGTTCGCATACTTCGTCATGCTGTGGACGAAGTAGTCGATGCCGTAGCGGCCATGGTTGTGCAAGCCGGCAAACGTATTGTCGAGCACCGTGACCACGTCGTGGCGTTTGGCCAGCGCGACGATCGCTTCGAGATCCGGCACCTGCAACATTGGATTGGTGGGCGCCTCGAACAACACGAGCTTCGTATCGTCCTCGGCAAACGCGCGCTCGATGGCAGCGTGATCGTGCACGCTCAGCATCGTGAACTCGATGCCGAGCTTCGGCAGAAAGCGCCGTGTGGCCACGCGATTCGGCCGATACGACTCGACGAAAATCACGACGCGATCGCCGCTCTCGAGATTGCCGAGCAGGCTGAGCCACACGGCCGCCATGCCGGAAGCCACCGCGATCGCGTCGTCACGGTCCTGCAGCTCCGCCACGAGTAGCTCGAGCTCGCGCGTCGTCGGGTTCGAATCGCGCGTGTAGTCGAAACCGTGTTCTTTCGCCTCGGGCGTCAGCGACGCAGCGATCGTCGGATAGGTGAACTTGACCGAGCGATGCACGGGCGCCACGACGGGGTCATTGCCGTCGAGCGGCTTGACCACCGGCGGATGCGTGATTCGCGTTTCTTTTTTCATGGCCGCACCGTGCGCGCCTACACCTTGTCGAGCGCCTCGCGCAGATCGGCAATCAGATCCTCGACGTCCTCGAGCCCCACCGACAAACGCACGAGTCCGTCCGTGATTCCGACGCGCTTGCGCTCAGCTGGCTCCACGTCGGCGTGCGTCATCGTCACGGGGTGAGTGATGAGCGTCTCGACGGACCCCAAGTTCTCGGCGAGCGTGCAGAGCTTCACGGAATCCATGAGCTTCTTGCCCGCTTTGACGCCGCCTTCGACCTCGAACCAAAGCATCGCGCCGTAGCCGCTCGCCTGCTTGCTCGCGAGCGCATGCTGCGGGAAGCTTTCCAGGCCGGGGTAGCGCACTTGCGTCACCTTCGGCTGCGACTCGAGGAACTCCGCGATGACCTGCGCGTTCGCCGCTTGGCGCTCGATGCGCACGGAGAGTGTCTTCGTTCCTTGCAGCGTGAGCCAGGCCACGAACGGCGACATGATGACGCCCGTCGCGTTCTGGTGGAAACGCATTTTCTGGTCGAGCTCTTGGCTGTCGACGATGACAGCGCCGCCCATGGTGGCGTTGTGGCCGTCGAAGTACTTCGTCGTGCTGTGCACCGAGATGTTGGCGCCGAGGTCGAGCGGCCGCTGGAAGTACGGCGTGAGGAACGTGTTATCGACCGCATGCACAATACCGCGCTCTTTGGCGATCTCTGAGATCGCTGCAATGTCCGTGAGCTTCAGCGTCGGATTCGCCGGCGTCTCGGTAAAAATGAGCTTGGTATTGTCGCGAAGGGCCTTACGCACGGCGTCCGGACTCGAGGTGTCGGCGAACGTGAACTGCACGCCGAATCGCGAATAGATCTTGGTGCAGAGCCGATACGTACCACCGTAGCAAACGTCGGAGACGATCGCATGGTCGCCGGCGCTCAACGTCGCCTGTAGCACGACCTGCTCGGCCGCCATGCCGGTGCCGTAGCAGGTGCAGCCGACACCGTTCTCGAGCGTGGCGATCTTCTGCTCGAGCGCGCGCACGGTCGGGTTGCCGCTGCGCGAATAGGAAAAGCCCTTCGACAGATACTGATCGACAGACTCCTGGACGAACGTCGTCGACTGATAGATCGGCGTTAGAATGGCGCCCGTCACCGGGTCCGGGGTGACGCCGGCGTGGATCTGTTTGGTCGTGAAGCCCATCGGCTCGCTCCGCGGGGACGTTTGAATGAGGCGGGGATGATACCGGAAAGCCCGCCGAGCGGCATGGCGCGTGGCGCCGGCGCGGCGGCTACAATCGGCACCAATAACCTTGGGGGATCGCCATGTCGCGCTCGTCGCTGTCACTGTTCGCCACGGCCGCATTACTCACACTCACGGCCCGCGCGGGAGCGCAGGTCTCGCCACCGAACGCGGCAGGCGTAGCGATGGGCCACTTGCACTACGTGGTCCGCGACGTCGCCGCCAACAAGGCGTTCTGGGTGGCCCTCGGTGGCAAACCCATCCTCTTCAACGGCACCACCGAAGGCGCGTTGTTTCCGGACGTCGTGGTCTTGCTGCGGCAGGGTGAGCCGAGCGGCGGTACCGAAGGCTCGGTGGTCAATCACGTCGCCTTTCGTGTCAAGTCGCTCGCGGCCATCGAGAGAGCCGGCTTCACGGTCGAATACAATGCGCAATACCCTGGCGTCGCCTCCGTGCACTCACCCGAAGGCGAGCGCATCGAGCTATTCGACGACGAGCTCGCCACCAATTTGGGCTTCACGATCGACGGCGGCGGCAGTGAGCCAACGGCCGAGCGCCACAACCGGAAAATCTCGGTACCGATCATCGCGCATCACATCCACTTGAACGTGCCGGCGGACCAAGTGGCCGCGGCCAAGGAGTGGTACGCCACGCACTTCGGTGGCGTGCGCGGCATGCGCTGGCGCTACGACGCCGTGGATCTGCCGGGCATCAACATCAATATCTCCGCGGTCCCGGCAACACTGGCGCCGACGCGCGGCCGGATGCTTGATCACATCGGCTTCGAGGTCGAGAACCTCGAGGCGTTCTGCAAGGAGCTCGAGGCGGCCGGCATCCAGTTCGATCGGCCCTACGGCACGTTGCCGTCGGGCTTCGGCCTCGCGTTCCTAACGGATCCCTGGGGTACGTACATCGAGCTCACCGAGGGTCTGCGCGACTTGTAACGAGCCGTCGGCCCCGCTCAGTCGCTCGATTCGTCGACTCTAGAGCCTTTCCGCTTCTGCACAGCCTGGCGTAGCAGGTATTCGATCTGCGCGTTGACGCTGCGCAGCTCGTCTGCCGCCCATTTCTCGAGCTCCTTCCAGAGCTCGGGCGGCAGACGCAACAAAAACGACTTGCGTTCTTCTGCCACGATCAACCGTACAGCGTGCCCGTATTGATCACCGGCGAAGCTTCCTCGGTGCCGCACAGCACGACGAGCAAATTGCTCACCATCGCAGCTTTGCGCTCTTCGTCGAGCTTCACGACATTTTTCTTGGCGAGCTCGTTCAAGGCCATCTCGACCATGCTCACCGCGCCGAGCACGATCTTCTCGCGCGCTGCGATCACCGCCTCGGCCTGCTGGCGGCGCAGCATTGCCGGCGCAATCTCGGGCGCGTACGCGAGGTGCGTGAGCCGTGCTTCCTCGACCACCACACCGGCCTTCACGAGCCGCACCTCGAGCTCCTTGCGTAGCTCGTGCGACACCTCGTCACCGCCGCCGCGCAAGGTGACTTCGTGTCCCTCGCCATGGTCATACGCATACATGCTGGCGATGCTGCGAATCGCGGACTCGCTCTGCACCTGCACGTAGCTCTCGTAGTCCTCGACGTCGAACACGGCCTGCGCCGTATCCTCCACACGCCACACGACGACGGCCGCGATCTCAACCGGATTGCCGCGCTTGTCGTTGACCTTGAGCGTTGGGCTGTTGAAGTTGTGCGCGCGCAGCGAGAGCTTGGTCTGCAACTTTTGCTGGGAGGTCGTGCCATCGGTCATGGACAACGGCCCGAGCTTCACGCTCTTCGCGACGGGGGCGGAGCCCGGGACTGTGCCGCGACTGCGCGCGTAGAACGGATTCGCCCAATGGAAGCCGCTGCGGCGCACCGTACCCTTGTAGGCGCCGAAGAGGATCAAGACTCGCCCCTCGTTCGGCTGCAGCGTGAAGAAGCCGAAACACAGCAGGATGACGAGCCCCACAACAAGGACGCCGCTCAACAAGCGCCCGCCGACGGCCGCCGGCGACAACGCCGCTTCGGCGGCCGCGCGGAGCGTGCTGCCTTCGAACAGCAGCATGCCCACGAGCAGGGCCACGATGAGCGTCAACGCCAGCCAGCCGTTGAGAGCCTGGACTTCATTCTCGAGAGTTGCGTGTTTCGATCGTGCGTTGTTCATAGCTACCTTCCGCCGCATTGATATTCTTTTGATATCATACTGACATCGCGCCACGCGTCAAGCCGAGCCGCCTCGGGCTGCATTATGTGAAACGGCGGTAGCGCTCGGCCCGCTCGAGCAGCGGCGCAACGCGTCGGCCGGGAAACGGTGGTGTTACGGGGTGGCGCGGCGACGCTCTTTAGCGTCGAAAACCGCGAAGAAAGCGGCGAGCGCCAGCAGCGCGAACGAGCCGACCCAGATGAAGTAGCCTGGCTCGAGCTCGGCACTGTTCTCGCCCATCGAGATCGGCCAGTGCAAGTCGAGCAGCGCGGCGCCGGCCGCCAGCCACAACACGGCCCGCGCTCGAACCGTGGTACGGGCAAACCCCGCGACGAGCGCGACGGCCAGCACGACGAACACGGCGTTCGTGAGCGCGCTCGCCACGCTCAGCGTCATGAGTAAACCGGGTTCGAGCTTGAACTGCTCGAACGGCCACACGGGGCTGAACGCCACGCGGAACGCCTGCCAACCGCGGTAGTCGTCGATGACCGGCAACGCCCAGCCGAGCACGTTGGCGACGACGGCCGCGGCTAACGCCGTCTGCGCCCGGCCGTTGAGCCGCGCCGCGGTCACAGCAGACGCTCGCGATGCGCCCACGCGAGCGTATCGTCGAGGCCCTGGCCGAGCAGGACAAAAATCTCGTCGATCTGCTGCGGCGTGACGATGAACGGCGGGCACAACGCGATCACATCGCCGATTGCACGCACGATGAGGCCGCGCTCCTGACACAGCTGCATGCACTTCGCGCGCACAGCATGGCGCGTATCGAACGCCACCTTGGTGGTCTTGTTCTGCACGAGCTCGCAGCCGCCCACCAGACCGATGCCACGCGTTTCACCGACGAGCGGATGTGCCGCGAGCGCCGCGAGCCGCGCCTGAAACTGTGGTGCGATCTCACGTACGTGCTCGTAGAGCTTGCGCTCTTCGTAGATCTGCAACGCGCGCAGCGCCACCGCGGCGGACACCGGATGACCGGAGTAGGTGAACCCGTGCCCGAAGAGTCCCACCTGCCCGCTCGCCTCGACCATCGGCTCGTAGATGAACTCCGGCACGATGACGGCGCTGATCGGCAAATACGCGGACGACAACGCCTTGGCGGCGGTCAGTGTGTTCGGCCGCATGCCGAAGGCTTGCGCGCCCCAGAGCTCGCCCGTGCGGCCAAACCCCGTGATGACCTCGTCGTCGATGAGCAGCACGTCGTACTTCTCGAGCACGGCCTGCACCTGCGCAAAGTAGGTGCGCGGCGGCAGCAGCACGCCACCCACACCCATGAGCGGCTCGGCGATGAACGCTGCGACGGTGTCAGGCCCCTCGCGCACGATGAGCTTCTCGAGATTGTCGGCCAGGCGCGTGGCGTACTGCTCTTCGGTTTCGCCCGGCTGCCCGCCGCGATAGTAGTACGGCGCGTCGGTGTGCAGTATCCCCGGCAACGGCACGTCGAAGAGCTTATGAAACGACGGCAGGCCCGTGAGGCCCGCCGACGCGATCGTGGTGCCGTGATAGCCCCTCTGCCGCGCGATGATCTTCTTTTTCGCCGGCCGGCCGAGCGCATTGTTGTAGTACCAGACGAGCTTGATCTGCGTGTCGTTGGCATCCGAGCCCGAATTGCCGAAGAACACTCGCGACGCCGCAAACGGCGCCATCTGCACGAGCTTGTCCGCGAGCAGAACACCGGGCCCGTGGCTCTTGCCCGTGAACAAGTGCGTAAACGACAGCGTCTTGATCTGCTCGTAAGCAACGGCCGCCAGCTCTTCGTCGCCGTAACCGAGCGTCGTGCACCACAGGCCGGCCATCGCCTCGATGTATTGCCGACCACGATTGTCCCAAACGTGAATGCCCTGGCCGCGCACGAGCACGAGCGGCCCGCTCTTGTGCAGCGCCGCAAGGTTGGTGTTCGGGTGGAACACGTGCGCGAGATCGAGCGCGTCGAGATCCACGGCGCGTGCTGTAGCCGCTTCGGTCTTCATGGGCCTGCTCCGGCCTAGGAGGCGGCCGATGATACACCCCGCCACCAGCTATGGGCGGCGACGGCGCCGATCACGACCGCTCCGCCCGCGAGCGCCAACACCGACAGCGATTCGCCGAGCACGAGCCACGCCAAGATCGGCGTAAACACGGGCTCGGTGAGCAGCAGCAGCGACGCCTCGAGCGCCGTGACGTGGCGAACGCCGCGCGTCAGAAAGACGTACGCCAAACCGATCTGGCAAACGCCGAGATAGGCCACGATCGCCACGTTGGCGAGCGTGCGTTGCTCGCTCGGGAACAGCGGCTCCGGCCAAAGCGCGCCGACCGAGCCGAGCAGCGCCAACAGACAGCCGGCCACGATGACGGCGAGCGGTTCCTCGCCGCTCTGCTCACCGCGCACGCTGATCCAGCGCAAACCGAGCAGGCTCAATGCCCAGGTAACTCCGGCTGCCAACGCCAAAGCGTTACCGAGCGCGGGGCGCGGCGCCGTCGCGACCGCGACCTGCGTCGCGGCGAACAGCAGTACCGCCCCCACGGCCATCGCAGTCGCCAAGACGAGATCCGAGCTCCTGAGCCGCTCGCCCAATAACAACGGACCGAGTAGCAGCAGATACAGCGGCGCCGTGTCCTGCAGAAAAATTGCGTTGGCCGCCGTGGTCTCTTTGTTGGCTAGAGAATAGAGAACGAAGGTCGCCGCGTACGGGATGGCCACGACGAGCGTCCGCCAGCTCCAGCCGCGCCGCACCGTTGGCAACACGATAAACATCGCCACCGCAGCGACCGCTGCGCGCAGTCCAGCGACCTGCCAACCGCCGAGCGTCGTGAGCTTGATCGCGACGCCGCCGGTGGAGAACAGCAGCGCGGCCAGAACCAGCTGTAGGCGGGCCATGCTGCGCTATTAGAAGATGCGACCCAGGAACACGTAGAAAGCGTCTTCCCCGCCCTCCGCTCGGCCGTAGGCCACGTAAACGGGTCCGACCGGTGTGTTGACGCCCGCCCAGAACGAGCCGCCGACGATGCTTTCACTCGCCGAGATGTCGCTGCGCGACTCCCAGACGTTGCCGATCTCGAGGCTCACACCGGCGAAGGCCGGAAACAGCGCAAGATCGCCGATTCGCCGGTAGTAGCTCGCACCGAGACGCACCGCGTTCTGCCCGGAGAGCTGATAGCGGTTGAGACCGGAAATGTCGAAGAATCCGCCCATGCGGAATAGCCGGCTCACGGGCGCCTCGCCACTGATGGTCGCGTCGTAGCGCAAGGTCGCGAGCATCGTGTGACGACCCCACGTCATCGCTCGCGCCGCCGACGCCAGCATCTGATCGAAATCGGCATCGGCTGACAACAAGTGCTGCCGCGACGCCCGCCATTCGACGCTGGCCAGGTTGCCCTCGCGGGGGAACGAAACGCTATCCATCGTATCCACCGAGAACCGCCCGTAGAACTCACCGAGTCGGAACTCGTCGAGCGGGATGTACGTCGGATCGCCCACACGCAGCGTGACGTCGCCCGATACGGCGCGAATGCCGAACCGGTACTCGGCCCAATTCAGCAATTCCCGCCCGACAGCGAACTCGAGCGTCGCTTCCCGCACCTGAGTTTCGGTCACGCGCTCGTCGCCGACGAACACGTTGAATTGGTTCGACTCGATGTTGAGGGAAGGCGCAATGAAATACAGCGCTTTGGGGCCCATAGGCTGATACAGGTCCGTCAGCAGCGCGGGCTCGTCACCGACGACCAGCGTCGCGCGCCATTCCCCGCCGCGGTCGTTGATCGCCGTGCTCAAGTAGCTGGCCGCGAGACCGAACAATGCGTCCGAGTTCTCGGCCGAGCTGTACTCCATGCCGAGCTGCAAGTAGTTTGGGCCCCAGGAACGTTCGTCGAGCTCCACTTCGAGTCCAGTCGAGCCGCCTTCCGTGACGAGCCCGTAGCGCACGTTCTGGTAGTACTCGAGCCCGTATACTCGGTTCATCGCACGCTCGACGACATCGACGTCGAGCGTTGCACCGATCTCGATGTCGTGGAGCCGGGTCTCCACCACACTGTCGGCAATCGGCGCATGGTTCTCGAGGCGCACGAATTCCACCACGGGCAGCTCGCGCATCCGCGGATCGCTGCGGCTGGCGACGTGTGCCGCGTACTCGGCCTCGTCGAGCGCGAATCGCTCGATCTCGGCGCGGTGCTGCATGACGGTGTCATAGCCCGCTTGGATCGTCTCACTCATGCGCGCGAAACTGATGGAGCTCAAGTCCTCGGTGAACTGCGGCAGGAGCAGCACGTCCTGCGGCCCGAGCTTGAGCTTTTGCTCTTCGGTGCCGTTGCGCGTCAGCAAATTCGTCAACTGGTCGGTGATGTCGACCACGGAGCGCAGCGTCTCGCGTCCGCGCAACGCCGTAGAGATGTCCACGGCGATGACAACGTCGGCGCCCATATCGCGGGCTACTTCCACCGGCAGGTTCATCACGATGCCGCCGTCCACGAGCAATCGACCGTCGATCTCGATCGGCGCGAGCACCGCCGGAATCGACATGCTCGCCCGCAGCGCCCGCGCCAGGCTGCCGGAACGCAGCACCACGGCCTCGCCCGTCGCGATGTCGCCGGCGACGGCGCGAAACGGAATGGCGAGCTCATCGAAGTCCGTCACCTGCGACGCACGCAATGTCTCGCGCGACAGAATCATGTCGATCACTTGGCCCTGCACCAAGCCAGCAGGCAGCTGGAACTCGCCGTCGTTGAGACCGGGCTTCTGGTCGACGAGAAACAAATCGTCGTCGCGCTTGCGACGGAACGACTTGAGCTGGCGCGGCGTGACATTCAGAAACGCCGCTTCCCATTCCAAGCTTTCGACGAGACGCTCGAGGTCGGCCACGGACATCCCCGCCACGTGGAACCCGCCGACGACGGCACCGATGCTGGTCCCGGCGAGGTAGTCGATCGGCACGCGTAGCTCCTCGAGCGCCTTGAGCACGCCGATGTGCGCACCGCCACGCGCGCCGCCCCCGGACAACACGAGACCAATCGCTGGCCGCGGCGCCACTTCGGCAGTCACCGCCGCCGGGACGTCATCCTGCGCGCTCACCGCCGACCCCCAGGCCAACAGCAAACAGGTCGAGGCAAGGAACGTCGGGCGTCGAGACATGACGCAACACCGGAGCGTGGCAAGGAACGGCCGGAATGATGCCAGAGCCACGGGATGCGTTCACGGCCGAGCACGAGGCGTCGCCTGGGCGGCGGATGCCAGCGGCGAGCACGGCACCTCGCTCGATCCCGTTGCGCGTGAACGTCACTTGACGAAAACGAACGTTCGTTCGTATCATCGGACATGACCAAAGGCCAGGACACCCGGGCAGCCATCCTCCGTCACTCCGTGGCATTGGCGAGCGTTCAAGGCCTCGAAGGCCTCAGCATCGGTCGCCTCGCCGAACTCTGCGGCCTATCGAAGAGCGGTCTCTTTGGCCATTTCGGCTCGAAAGAAGCGCTGCAGCGCGCCGTGCTCGAAGCGGTGGTCGAGGAGTTTCGCATCGCCGTCATCGTACCGGCGCTGCGCGAGCCGACCGGGCGCGGGCGCTTAGAGCGCCTCGCGGCCGCCTGGCTGACCTGGGCGGCCGGCGACGACGAGGTCGGTGCCTGCCCCTTGCTCGGCGCTTCGATCGAGCTCGACGACCGACCGGGGGAGCTGCGCGACTACCTTGTGGAAAAGCAACGCGCCTGGCTCGACTGCATTCGCAGGATGGCCGCGAAAGGCGTAGCCGACGGTGAGCTTCGCAGCGATCTCGATCTGGAACAGTTCGCCTTCGAGTTCAACTCCATCGGGCTCGGCTTCAATTTCGCTTACCGTTTGCTCGAGGACGCCGCCGCCGCTGACCGGGCGCGGAGCGGCTTCCGGCGTCTCCTAACGGCCGCGGAGCCACCCCCCGCCTAGCCCCACGAGGCCCTGCCATGACGTCTGCCACCCCCGCAAGTCGCACGATCGTTCGTTTTACGGCGACGGTTCTGCTCGGCTTGGCGGGCTGCGTGAGCGTCGACCAACGTCCGCAGGTGCTCGACCCACGGTGCCCGCTCGACACGGTGCGCATCTGCGCGGTGACGGGACCGGCCACGAGCTGCGCGTGCGAAACGCGCGCTAACGTCGACCGATTTCTCGGTGACTTCGGGTCTTTCACCTGGCCGGGCGCACCGCATTGAGCGGCGCGCTTCGACCTGACTTGGCGCGGGCGCTCCACTACCATACCGGCGCCGCACAAAGGAGAGTGCATGACTTCGCTGCATCATCGATTGATCATCATCGGTTCCGGGCCCGCCGGCTACACCGCGGCGGTGTACGCCGCGCGTGCCGCTCTCGAGCCGGTGCTCATCACAGGCGTCGAGGTAGGTGGGCAGATGACCACGACCACGGACGTCGACAACTGGCCCGGGGACGCCCAGGGCGTGCAGGGCCCCGAGCTCATGGAACGGATGAAGGGCCACGCTGAACGCTTCGGCACCAAGCTCATTTACGAGCATGTCGATCGCGTCGAGCTCGGCCAGCGACCCTTCCGGCTGTTCTGCGGCAAGACGGAATACACCTGCGACGCGCTTATCATCGCGACGGGCGCCGCGGCGAAGTATCTCGGCTTGCCCACCGAAGAAGCCTACAAAGGCCGTGGCGTATCGGCTTGCGCCACCTGCGACGGATTCTTCTTCAAGAACCAACCCGTCGCCGTGGTCGGCGGCGGCAACACCGCCGTCGAGGAAGCGCTGTATCTCGCGAACATCGCCTCGCGCGTGACGATCGTGCACCGCCGCAACGAGTTCCGCGCCGAGCAGATTATGATCAATAAGCTGCTCGAGCGAAGCCGCACCGGCAACGTCGACATTGTCTGGGATCACGCGCTCGATGAAGTCCTCGGTGACGAGCGCGGTGTCACGGGCGTGCGCTTGAAGAACACGCGGACGCAGGCGCCGCGCGAGATCGCCGTGCAGGGCGTGTTCATCGCCATCGGCCACACGCCGAACACGGGCATCTTCCAAGGCCAGCTCGAGATGGACGGCGGCTATATCGTGACGCGCGCGGGACGAGGCGGGCTCGCCACGGCGACGAGCGTCGAAGGCGTGTTCGCCGCCGGCGACGTGGCCGACCCCATCTATCGCCAGGCCGTGACCTCTGCCGGCTCCGGCTGTATGGCGGCCCTCGACGCCGAGCGGTTCTTAAAAGGTTGACGGCCAGCACCAATTGTTGGTGATAATGAGAACCAGAGCGGCGCTTGTGGGAGCGCCGCGCAGCATGATTTCTGCAGGTTCGGGGAGGACTCGATGTCCATAGGACGACGCCACTTCCTAGTTGGCTCGCTTGGCGGCATGGCCGGGCTCACCGGCTTTGGCCGGGCCGGATGCGCTTTCGCCGCCAGCATCGAAGCACACTCGCTCGCCTTCTATCACATCCATACGGCCGAAACGCTCAAGATCACCTATCGCGAGCACGGCGAGCTCGTTGCCGGGGCGCTCGAGGAAGTGAATCATTTCCTGCGCGATTTCCGCACCGAGCAGGAGCACGATATCGATGTCGAGCTGCTCGACCAGCTGCATCAGTTGTTCATCCGGTTCGATCGACGCGGTCATTTCGAAGTGATCTCCGGGTACCGCTCGCCAAAGACCAACGCCGTCCTAAGACAAGCATCGGGCGGTGTCGCGGAGCACAGCCTGCATATTTCGGGGCGCGCGATCGACGTGCGTCTGACCAGCGCCGCCACGGCCGATTTGCGCGACGCCGCCCTCGCGTTGCGCAGTGGTGGTGTCGGCTACTATCGGCAATCGAATTTCGTTCACGTCGACACGGGCGCGTTCCGCGCCTGGTAGTTCCGCGCCTGGTAGTCGCCGCTTCGGCGCCGTTCCGCTAGACTGCGGCGGCCGATCCTCCCAGAGAAGCAGCTATGAAGCGCATCGCCATCGTTGCGGTGTTGGTGCTCGTCGCGCTTGCGGGTGCCTGGTTCGTGACCCGACCCGCCCCCGTTGCAGTAGCGTTGGTGACCGTCGAACACGGGCCCGTGGCTGCAACGGTCGCCAATACCCGCGCCGGTACGGTCGATGCGTGCCGCCGCGCCGGGTTGTCACCCGCGCTCGGCGGGCAGATCGCGGCCCTGCCGGTCAAGGACGGCGAGCGCGTCGAGGCCGGCGCGTTGCTGCTCGAGCTCTGGAACGACGACCTCAAAGCCGAGCTCGATCTCGCCGAGCGAGATGCTCAGGCGTCGCGCTCACGCGCACGCGAAGCCTGCATCGTGGCCGATGTGGCGAAGCGCGATGCCGCGCGGCTCAGCATGCTGCGTGTCGACCGGCTCGCTTCCGAGGAAGCGGCCGACCAAGCCGAAGGCAAGGCCCAGTCGACTGCCGCAGGGTGCGCGGCCGCCCAAGATGCCACGCGCGTCGCCGACGCTAGAATCGACGTCACGCGGGCGCACCTGCGCCGCACTCAGCTGCACGCGCCGTTCGCGGGCGTCATCGCGGAGATCAACGGTGAGCTCGGCGAGTTCGTCACGCCCTCCCCGGTCGGCATCCCAACGCCGCCGACCGTCGACCTCATCGACGCCTCCTGTCTGTACATCAGCGCGCCGATCGATGAGGTCGATGCACCGCGAATCAGAGAGGGACTGCCCGCACGCATCAGCCTCGACGCCTTCCCAGGACAAGCATTCCCCGGCCACGTACGGCGCGTCGCGCCCTATGTGCTCGATCAAGAAAAGCAGGCGCGCACCGTGGAGATCGAAGCCGAGTTCGATGATCCGGAGAAGGCCGGTTTGCTCGCCGGCTACAGCGCCGACGTGGAGGTCGTCCTGGAAGAGCGCGCTTCGACGCTGCGCTTGCCGAGCTCCGTCATCCTGCCCGACAAGACGCTCTACGTTTTCGACGAAGCGACGGGCCGAATCTCATCACGCGCCGTGCAAACCGGCATCGCCAACTGGGAGTACACGGAGATCGTGGGCGGCCTTAAGGCCGGCGACAAGGTCGTGAGCTCGGTCGACCGCGAAGGCGTGCGCGACGGCGCCGTCGCCGTAGCCGAATAGCGCCAGCGGCCGAACGTCATGATGGAGCTGCGCGGAATCTGCCGAGAGTACGCAGTCGGAGGCGAGCTCGTGCACGCGCTCGACAACGTGGACCTCGCCATCCAGCCGGGCGAGTACATCTCGATCATGGGCCCGTCGGGCTCGGGCAAATCGACGCTGTTGAACGTGCTCGGCCTCCTCGACCGGCCGACCTCGGGCACCTATCGGCTCAAGGGCGAGGACGTATCGGAGCTCGATGACGACGCGCTCGCGGAGCACCGCCAGCGGCACATCGGCTTCATCTTCCAGTTCTTTCATTTGATTCCGCGGCTCACGGCTCTCGAGAACGTCGAGCTGCCGCTCGTGCTAGCGGGCGTTGCGCCACGCACCCGGCGCGAGCGCGCGGCGGCGATCCTGGAATCGGTGGGACTGAAGTCGCGTGTCGACCATCGGCCCGACCAGCTCTCGGGCGGCGAGCGGCAACGCGTCGCAATCGGCCGCGCCATCGTCATGCAGCCGAGCTTCCTGCTAGCCGATGAGCCCACCGGTAACCTCGACTCGAAATCCGGCGGCGAGATCATGCAGATCATCGAGCAGTTACACCACGACGGCATCGCAGTGCTCCTCGTCACGCACGATCCGGTGATCGGCGGCCGCGCGCATCGTCATCTCTCTTTGCGCGACGGCAAGATCGTCGGCGACCGCAACGGCGGCGGCGTGTGAAAGCGTACGACGTAACGCGTCTGTCGTTGCAGTCGCTGCAACGCTACCCGTTGCGCACGGCGATGTTGCTCGTGGCGATTGCCATCGGCGTGGCCGCCGTCGTGCTGCTCACGGCCGTCGGCGAAGGTGCACGACGGTACGTGACGGGTCAGTTCGCGTCCCTCGGCACGCATCTGCTCATCGTCCTGCCCGGGCGGGCCGAGACGACGGGCAGCGGCATTCAAGGGCTCCTGATCGGCGAAACGGCACGCGAGCTCACACTCGAGGACACGATCGCCATCGACCGCAGCCCGCGCATCCGCCAAGTCACGCCGCTCGTGCTCGGCGCCGGCACGGCCTCGTGGGGGGCGCGCGAGCGAGACATCACCGTCCTCGGCACGAGCGCGCCCATGCTCCAAATCCAACACTGGACCATGGGCAGCGGCCAGTTCTTGCCGCCCGGCGATCTCGACGTCGCGCAACCGGTATGCGTGCTCGGCTCCGTGGTCGCGACGGAGTTATTCGGTTCGGCGTCGCCCATTGGTCAGTGGCTCAGAATCGGCGACGCGCGCTGCCGCGTGCTCGGCATCCTCGCGCAGCAGGGCCTCGCCGGCGGCTTCAATGTCGATGAGACCGTGATCATGCCGGTCGCGAGCGCCCAACAGATCTTCAACACGGCCGCCGTATTCCGCATTCTCGCTGAGGCGGCGGATCGCGACACCGTGCAGGCGGCTCGCCGCGACATCATCGAAATCGTCAAAGCCCGCCATGCCGGCGAGGAAGACATCACGGTCATCACCCAGGACGCGCTCGTCTCGACCTTCGACTCCATTTTCAACATGATCACAGCGGGGCTCGCCGCAATCGCGGCCATCAGCCTCGTGGTTGCCGGGGTGCTGATCATGAACGTAATGCTCGTCGCAGTGAGCCAGCGCACGGCCGAGATCGGCTTGCTCAAGGCCATCGGCGCCCGCCGCCGGCAGATCATGGCGCTCTTCCTCACGGAGGCCGCCTGCTTGTCGTTGCTCGGCGCGCTGGTGGGAATAGCCGCCGGCAGCACTGGCGTATGGCTCATGCGCGTGGCGTTTCCCGTGCTCGACTTCGCCGCGCCGCGATGGGCCTCCTTGTCGGCGGTCGCGGTCGCCATCGCGAGCGGGCTCGTGTTCGGCATTCTTCCCGCGCGACGCGCCGCGGCACTCGACCCTGTCAACGCACTGATGCGACGCTGAAATGCGCAGCCAAGATTTCGTTCGTCTAATCGGCCAGTCGATCGCGGCGCACCGCATGCGCAGCGTGCTGACCGCGCTCGGCATCGGCATCGGTGTAACGGCGGTGGTGCTGCTCACGTCGATCGGTGAGGGCTTGAACCGCTATGTCGTCGAGCAGTTCACGCAGTTCGGCACCACCACGTTGGCCGTGCAACCCGGCAAGTCGAGCACCTTCGGCATGTCGCCGGGCGTGCTCAACTCGGTCCGACCCTTAAGCCTCGCGGATGCCGAGGCCCTGACCCGCGCGCCGCACGTGCTGCATTCGGTTCCCATGGTCGCGGGCAGCGGCTCGGTCGAGGCCGCCGGCCGCGAGCGCAGCGTCAGCATCTACGCGGTCGGCCCCGATTTCGACAAGGCGTTCAAATTCAACGTGGTCGCAGGCAGCTTCCTGCCTCCCGATGAGTTCGAGCGGGCACGCAACGTGGTCGTATTGGGCGCGAAGGTGTTCAAGGAACTGTACGGCGAAGCGAACGCCCTCGGCGACCGTATTCGCGTCGGCGGCCAGCGTTATCGCGTCATCGGCGTCATGGAATCCAAGGGCGAAATGGTCGGCATCGATCTCGACGACACCGTGTACATACCGGCGGCGCGCGGCCTCGAGCTGTTCAATCGCCAAGGTCTCCTCGAGATCGACTTGCTGTACGCGGAGGACGCGCCCATCGACGAGGTAGTGGAAGGCGTTCGCCGCATCATGCTCGCGCGCCATGGGGCCGAGGATTTCACGATCATCACGCAGCAGCAGATGTTAGACGTGCTCGGCTCGATCATCGACGTGCTGACGCTCGGCGTCGCCGCGCTCGGCGGAATCTCGCTGCTCGTCGGCGGCGTCGGCATCTTCACGATCATGACGATCGCCGTACGCGAGCGCACGCAGGAGATCGGCTTGTTGCGTGCCATTGGCGCGCGCCGCACACGCATCGCCCAGTTGTTCGTCGGCGAAGCCATGTTGCTGTCGGCGATCGGCGGCATCGGCGGCCTGGCACTGGGCCTCGGCATCGTGGTGCTCGCGCATTGGACACTGCCCTCGATGCCGGCGCGGATTGCGCCGCTCTACGTGCTGCTGGCCCTCGTGATCGCCGTCGCGATTGGGCTCGTCGCGGGCGTGCTGCCCGCACGCAGTGCCGCGCGTCTCGAGCCGCTCGACGCCTTGCGCGCGGAGTAGCCGGGAGAGCCGCAATGCCTTGGGTTCCCGATCGCGGCCTCGGCACATTTGGCGCCGCGCGAACGGCGGCCTATGATGCTTTGTCAACGACGCCGAGGGCAGAGAGGAAACAGCGGTGAAGCCACGCCACTCACTAGTGCGGGCACTGATTGCACTCGTCGTCCCGTTACTGACCTCGTCGGTGGTGTTCGCGGGTACCGTCGTCGACGCTGCGATGCACGGCGACGCCGCAACGCTGCAACGGCTGCTCGCCGAACAGGCCGACGTCAATGCGCCGCAGACCGACGGCGCCACGGCGCTGCACTGGGCCGTTCACCGTGGCGACGCCGAGCTCGTCCGCGCGTTGCTCGCGGCCGGAGCCGATGTGGCGGCCGTGAACACGAGCGGCGTAGCGCCGCTGTTGCTCGCGGCCGAAACCGGCAACGCCGAGATTATCGGGCTCTTGCTCGACGCCGGCGCAGCGCTCGAAACCACACTGCGTAACGGCGAGACGGCGCTCATGATGGCGGCGCGCACAGGCAACGTCGCAGCGATCGAGCTGCTGCTCGACCGCGGCGCACCCATCGACGCTCGCGAGCCGTTGCGCGGCACGACGGCGCTGATGTGGGCGGCGGCCTACGGACATTCCGCCGCGGTCACCACGCTGCTGGCGCACGGCGCCGACTTCACTTTGCGCTCGAGCGCAACGGTGCGTGGCCGGCGGCCGTATCTCGCGCCCTCGGGCCGGGAGCGCATCGCCCAAGTCGCTCGAGGCGTCGACGTCTCCGGAACCGCTCGACCCGCCGCACGCCCCGCGACACCCGCGGCCCCGGCCACACCGGTAGTCGCCGACGACGAACCTGAAGGACTCGCGCCGCAACAACAGGCGCGCGACTGGGGCGGGCTCACGCCGCTCGCGTTCGCGACGCGCGAAGGGGATCTCGACACCACCCGCATCTTGCTCGACGCGGGCGCCGACGTGAACCAGACCACGGAATTCGGTTGGACACCGCTGCTGGTGGCCACGCAGAACCGCTACTACCGGCTCGGGCAATACTTCCTCGAGCATGGCGCCGATCCCAACCTCACCAACAAAGGTGGCTGGAGCGCGCTCTACCTCGCCACCGACAATCGCAACATCGAGGGCGGCGACTATCCGACACGCAAGCCCGACATGGATCACCTCGAGTTCATCCGGCTGTTGCTGGCGCGAGGCGCAGATCCCAACACGCGCATGCACTCGAGCACGGAAACGCGCACGGTGTTCACACATCAATGGCTCTACGAAAACGGCGCCACGCCGTTTCTACGCGCCGCGCAATCCGGCGACTTGACGCTCATGAAGCTCCTGCTCGAGCACGGCGCTGACGCGAATATCAGCACCGACGACGGCGTCACTCCGCTCATGGTTGCGTCCGGCATCGGCTGGGTCGAGGGCGTCACGTACGAGTGGTCGCCCGAGCAAACGCTGCAAACCGTGCAGCTGTTGCTCGAGCTCGGCGCAGACGTCAACGCTCGCGACACTGCCGAGGGTCGCACGGCGCTCATGGGCGCCGCGCACAAGGGGCGAACCGACGTGATCAAGGTGATGGTCGAGCACGGCGCGGACCTCGCGACGCGCGACGTTGGCAGCCGCGACAGCCTCTACAAGCTGGCCGGCGTGACCTGGCAGGCCATCGATTATGCCGACGGGCTGGTGCGCGTGGGCGTGCAGTCCGCGATCCCGCACCCAGAAGCTGCCGCGCTGCTCCGCGACTACATGCGCCAGGCAGGGCTCGCCGTTCCACCCGCTGGCCGAACGCTGGACTCGATCTGTATCACCGATCTGTGCCGCTGAACGCGATCAGCTGACGGCGCGCTGGCCCGCCGCGAAATCCTGCTCCGGCTCGAGCTCGTTGGCGATGAATCCGCCGGATTGGTGGCGCCAGAGCTTTTCGTAGTGGCCACCGAGTCGCAGCAGCTCGGCGTGCGTGCCTTCCTCGACGATGCGCCCGGCGTCGAGCACGACGAGTCGATCCATACGCGCGATCGTCGATAGGCGGTGCGCGATGGCGATCACCGTCTTGCCTTCCATGAGACCCTGCAGCTGTTCTTGGATCGCGAGCTCGACCTCGCTGTCGAGCGCCGACGTAGCTTCGTCGAGCACGAGAATCGGGGCGTCCTTGAGAATCACGCGCGCGAGCGCAATTCGTTGCCGTTGCCCGCCCGAGAGCTTCACGCCGCGCTCGCCGACGTGAGCCGCGTAACCGGCGCGGCCGTTCCAGTCACGCAGCGCGACGATGAACTCGTGCGCCTGTGCTCGACGTGCCGCTTCGATGACCTCTGCGTCGCTGGCGCCGGGCCGGCCATAGCGAATGTTCGCGGCGATCGATCGGTGCAGCAGCGAGGTGTCCTGGGTGACCATGCCGATCGCGGCGCGCAGGCTTTCCTGCGTGACGTGCGCGATATCCTGGCCATCGATCGAGATGCGGCCCGACTCCGTCTCGTGCAACCGCAGTAGCAGGTTCACGAGCGTGGACTTGCCCGCGCCGGAACGGCCGACGATACCCACTCGCTCACCGGGCCGAATCGTCAGGTTCAACGCGCTCACGACGGGCGCGGCATCGCTGCGACCGTAGGCAAAAGTCAGATTATCGAAGCGGATCTCGCCGCGCGACGCGTCGAGTGGCCGCGCGCCGTCGCGGTCGACTCCGGTATGCGGCACGGCGATCGACTGCATGCCTTCTTGGACAGTGCCGACGTTCTCGAAAATCGCGGTGACTTCCCAGCTCACCCAACCCGCCGCGTTCGCGGTTTGCCAAGCGAGCGGCAGCGCGGTTGCCACGATGCCCGCGTCCACGGCACCTTGACCCCAGAGCGTGATGCCGATGGTGGCCGTGCTCACGAGCAGCGCGGCGTTCAAGGCCGTGAGGCAAAACTGAAACCGCGTGATCATGGCGAGATGCAAGCGCATGGCCCCATAGTGGCCGTCCATCGCTTCGCGCACGTAGGCATCCTCGTCCCGCAGCCGGCCGAAGAGCTTTACCGTGAGGATGTTCGTATAGCTGTCGACCACGCGGCCCATCACGAGCGAGCGCCCCTCCGAGCTGACGCGCGCGAGCTCGCGCAAGCGGGGCACGAAGTGGCGCAGAAACAGCACGTAGCCCGCAAACCACGCCAGCATCGGCAAGCCGAGACGCCAGTCGGCTGCGGTCATCAAAGCGAAGGCGGTTACGCCGTACACGCCGATGTACCAGACCGCACGAATGCTCGACATCGTGCTCTCGCGCAGCGAGCTCGCGGTTTGCATGACGCGGTTGGCGATGCGCCCAGCGAAGTCGTTCTGAAAGAACGGCCAACTCTGGCGCACGACGTGCCAGTGGCTCTGCCAGCGAATCAGGCTCGTCGCCCCCGGGATCAACGCGTTGTGGCGAATGGCCACGTCCGTGAGGATCGCGAGCGGCCGCACCACGAGCACGAGCGCGATCATGCCAAACAGCACGGGCCGCTCCGCCGCCAATGCCGCCTGCCGATCCGTCGCTTCCATGAGCGACACGAGGCGCCCGATGAACAGCGGAATGACGGTGTCGAGCAACGCCACGGCAAGACTGGCGGCGAACATGGCCGCATACCAGCCCTTCGTCTGCCGAATGAAGTGCCAATAAAACTCCACCAGACCTTCCGGCGGCGGGCCGGATCCGGCGTTGGCGGTAGCGGGGATGTCAAAGTCGACGATCTTCACGGAACGTTACCGCGCGGCTTGCGCCGCGTTTGCCTTCGAGGGAGTGCCAGCGGTCTGCTGGCATAGGCACGATAACAGATTCGGCGCCGCGATGCGTTTCCTGGCGCGCGGATCCGCTGCGCATGCTGCGCCAGCGAGCTAAGGCGGCGGCAGCGCTGCGATGGCGTTGGTTTGCGCTCGTGCCTCCGCACCGTTCCACCCGGCCGCGCGCAAGGTGTCGACGACGTGCTCGAGCGTGCGCGCGAGCGCGCCGCGGTTTTCGGTGACGAGCGTATACGCCGCGCGTCCGGCGGCCCTCCTAAGGTCGGACTGCTCAAAGTACAGCGCCACCGCCGCCACCAAGCCGGCAACATCGTGCACTTGACGCGCCGCACCGCGCTCGAGGGCCATGGCGCTGATTTCCTCGAAATGGAACATGTGCGGGCCGAACACCACTGGCACGCTCACGGCGCATGCTTCGAGCGGATTCTGCCCGCCATGCGGCACCAAGCTGCCGCCGATGAAGGCCACATCCGCCGCCGCATATAGCCGCTGTAGCTCGCCCATGGTGTCGCCCACCAATACCTGCGTGCCGAGCGGCAAAGGCCCTGGCGTGCGGCTACGCACCGCTACGCTATAGCCACGGCGACGGCACAGTCGCGCCGCAGCGTGAAACCGCTCGGGGTGCCGTGGCACGAGCACGAGCAACAAATCGGGGTAAATGGCTCGCAGGCGCGCGAACGCTTCGAGCACCTTGCGCTCCTCGCCGCCGTGCGTGCTGGCAGCGATCCACACGGGCCGCTCGCGGCCCCAATGGCCACGTAGCTCGCGCGCCTCATCGAGCAATCGGATCGGCAACTCGACGTCGAACTTGAGGTTGCCCGTGACGTGCAGCAGCTGCTCGGGCGCCCCGAGATTGCGCAAGCGCTGCGCATCGACACGCGTTTGTGCGCAAAGTAAATCGGCATTCCGGAGCATTTCGCGCGCGAGGCCCGGCACGCGCAAGTAGCCGCGCAGCGACGCCTGCGACACGCGGCCGTTGACGAGCAACAGAGGGATCCGCCGCCGACCGCATTCGGTAAAGATATTCGGCCAGAACTCCGTTTCGGCGATCACGGCGGCTTCCGGCCGCACGCGATCGAGAAAACGCCGCACGGCATCCGGGAAGTCGTATGGCACATAACAGTGGCTCACGCGTTCGCCAAAGATCTCGCGCACCTGCGTCGAGCCCGTCGGCGTCATGGTCGTCACGACGAGGCGGTGTGCGGGATAGCGCTCGAGTAGCGCCGCCACCAGCGGCGCGGCGGAGCGCACCTCACCCACCGATACGGCATGTACCCAGATCGTGCGCTGCGGCGCGAGCGACGCCACGAAGCCGAAACGCTCCGGCCAGCGATGCCAATACGCGGGATAGCGCAACCCGCGCCATACCAAGTTGCCGACAACGTACGGCAGCAGCAAATAGACGACGATCGACCAGATCGCCACGTCAGCTCGACGCGAGTTGGTCGACGAACTCCGTCACCACGGCTTGGCGCGCGGTGAAGTAGCTCGCGTACTCGCGATCCCACGCGACCCGCGACGCCACCACGGCATCGAAGGAACCGAGCAGACCGAGCAACAGCTCGCAAACCTCACGAACGGCGTGCCGTTCAGGCGGGTGCGCCGTGACGTAATCGCACAGGCCTTGCCGTACGACGTAATCGCGCAATAACGGGCTCGCCGTGCGCTGCACGAATACGCGGATCCCGCACGCGAATGCCATGCCGAGATCGTTGACGTCATCGAAGATGCAGACCATCTGTTCCGACGAAACGCGGTGTTCCCGACATAAAGCTTCGATGGCCACCGTCTTGTTACGCGCGCCGTAGTGGATCGCATGAAAGTGCTCGCGCAAGGCGAAACCGCGCGCCGACGGATTCTCGGCGCCGGTAATCAAAGCAGCGACCGGCAGTTGGCCACCCCTCTCGCGCCACAACGCATAGCGGAGCAAATTAGTGCCCATTGAGTCGGGCTCGCTGTAGGTGCTCTCAGCGCCTTCGCCTTTGGCGCCTTGATTGAACACCCCGTCCCAATCGGACACGAGTCCGTGCAGCGCGTGTACGCGCTCGGCGAGCACGCCGGCGGGCGTAACGAACACGCCACCGAGCTTCGAGAAACGGCTCTCGAGCTCGGACGCGAGGCTCATTTACAGATGCTCTTGGCCCAACAGACCGAGCTTGATGAGATCTTGCACATCGAGCACTCCCACCGGGCGAGCGCCGTCGACGACGATGATGCTATCGACTTCGGCCTTCTTGAAGACTTTGACGGCATCGTTCAACAGGCTCTCTCGATCGATCGTGATGGGACTCTTCGAGAAGCCGATCGCGGCAACCGTCTTATCGAGAATACCGCGGCCGTCGGCCTGCAACTTGCGCCGCAGATCGCCGTCGGTGAAGACGCCCGCAACGGCGCCGTGGGCGTCGACGAGCGTAACCGTGCCGAGCCGCGACTCCGTCATTTTGACCATCGCCACCGTCAACGTCTCGCTGGTCGCGCAAACGGGATTGGCCTCGCGGATTACGTCTTTGACGCGCATCGTCATGAGAGCGGTGTGCTCGCGGAACTGGGCCGTGCCGAGCGCGGTGAGCGTGTTCTCGCAGAGGTTCTTCATGACGCTGAACGGCATCGTGCAGACGTGCACGCCCGTGAGCATAGCTTGCCGAACGTGCTCGGCATGCCGCACGGAGGAGAACATCACCTTGCTGTCGTAGCCGTAGCGATCGATCACGTCGACACATTGCTCGAACAGCTGGATGGCATCGTGGCCTTGATCCTGCATGCGACCGGCCAAGGGGCAGATGAACGACGCGCCAGCTTCCATGGCCATATACGCTTGGTTCAGCGTGTAGATGAGATGCACGTTGACTTTGTAGCCGCGCGCCCGAAGGCGCTGGCAGGCCTTCACGCCCTCGTTCGAGATCGGCACTTTGAAGACCGGTGGCCGCTCTAGACCCAACTCGAGAATCCGCTCCGCCTCCGCGAGGATCTCATCGGGCGTGTCGCCGAGTGCTTCGACCTGCAGCTCCGGCACCATTTTCGACAGCTTTACGATGGCCCCGTCGATGTCGGTGATGCCGTGACGATGCATGAACGTCGGCGTGGTCGTCAGACCCTTGATGAAGCCGTAGTCGAGTGCGGCTTCGATCTCTTTGAAATCCACCGAGTCGAGATAAAGTTCCATGCGCGTCCTTTAGTGCACTGTCTGGCTGCGAACCAGGTTGTGAATGTCGATGAGCGGCCGCATGAAGGTCTCGAGATTCTCGAGAGGATATTGGCTCGCCGCATCGCAAAGTGCATCCGGCGGACTGGGATGCGCTTCGATGAAGAACCCGTCGACGCCCGCGGCAATGGCTGACCGTGCGAGCGTGTCGAGAAATTGCCGTGAGCTGCCGCGCGGGTCCTTGCTCGGGATGCCGTACTTGCGAATCGAGTGACCGGCATCGAACACCACTGGGTACCCAATCTGCCCGAGCAGATAGAAGCTACGTGGGTCGACGATCAGATCGTTGTAGCCGAATGTATAGCCGCGCTCGGTGAGGATGATCTTGGTGTTACCGGAGTCCTCGATCTTCTTCACGGGCTTGGCCATGTTGTCGGGCGCGAGAAATTGGCCGTGTTTGATGTTGACCACCGCGCCCGTTTTCGCGGCCGCGACCACGAGCTCGGACTGCATACAGAGATAGGCGGGAATCTGGATGACGTCGCACACTTCCGCCGCCGGCGCCGCCTGGTACGGATAGTGAATGTCGGTGAGGATCGGCACGTCGAATTCGCGCTTCACCTTCTGCAGCATCTTCAGGCCTTCTTCGAGACCCGGCCCCTGATAGAACTCGAGCGAGCTGCGGTTGTCCTTCGAGAAGGACGATTTGAAAATGAGTCCAACGTCCAGATTCGCCGCGATCTTCTTGAGACGTTCGGCCGTGCGCATCATCAGCGACTCCGCTTCGATGACACAGGGCCCGGCGATCAGAAACAACTGGTCGGAGCCGCAATCGATGTCGCGGATGAAAACGTGCTTATTGCTCATGAAACGTCCAAGTCCTTGGAGGATCGCGGCATTTTGCGGCCAAGGGTCGGGGCGTGGCAAGCGTTACCGCTGGGGCAGCAACAACTCGGCCAGCAGCGCGTAATTGCGCGACGTCGCGCCTTGGCCGGCACGCACAACTTGCTGCGCGCGCATGCCAAGCTCGCGTCGGCCCTGTGCATCGGTCACGAGCGCGACGATGGCCGCGGCGAGCTCGGCGGAATCGCTGACCAGCCGACCGGCATTCGCCGCGATTAGGTCCTCGACGGTTTCCTTGAAGCTGAAGTTGTAGGGACCAAACAGCACGGGCACTGCGAGAATCGCCGGCTCCATGAGGTTGTGACCGCCTTTGTTGCTGCCGCGGAAGAACAAGCTGCCGCCGACGAATGCCAGATCCGCCGCAGCGTACAGCCTGCCGAGCTCCCCAACGGTATCGACCACCAGCACGCCGTTGCGCCCCGGTGCGGCCTCGCTGCCCGCATCCACGGCAGTCTTGCGTGCCGTTCGATAGCCGCGGGTGCGGGCGCGCTGCTCCACGGCGACCGCGTCCGCTGGATAGCGCGGCACGAGTATCAGCGCCGCATCGGGGCTCGCGACGAGTGCTGCCGCGAAGGCATCGAGCAGCGCGTCATCCTCCTGCTCGTGCAAACTGCCGCCGATGATCACGACGTCGCTCGGAGCGTAGCCGAGCGTGCGACGCAGCAGCCCGGCCTGTTGCCGATCGGCGCCGGCCGTTGTCAGATCGTATTTCATGTTACCGGTGACCCGCACCCGCGCGGCTTGAACACCGAGTGCCCGCAGGCGCTCGGCGTGCTCCTCGGTTTGGACCGCCAACACATCGAGCATCCGCAGGGCTCGTGGGATGACGCCGGTGCGGGCATGCACCTGGTACGACTTGGCCGACATCTTGCCGTTGATGAGCGCGACGGCCGCCCCGTGGCGGCGCGCGCTCGCGATGAAGTTCGGCCAGAACTCCGACTCCACGACGACCACGAGACACGGATCGAAACGCCGCAGACACCGCGCGACGATGAAGGACAAATCGAACGGCAACGGCACGACGCGGTGGCGTGGATAGAGCTTGCGCGCAGCCGCGAGCCCCGTAACGGTGAACGCCGAGATGACGAGCGGCGTGTCCTTGAGATCACGCTCGAGCATTGCGATGAGCGGCTTCAACACGGCAACTTCGCCGGCCGAGGAACCGTGCAGCCAAACGCTGCGACGCAGCGGTTCGCCGATTCCCACACCAAAACGCCGCGCGACGTCGCGCCGCCCAGCCGTGCACAAGCGGTACGCGAGCCAGGGCGAAAGAACGACGGCGGCGAGCAAATAGGCGAGATCGAGCAGCAAACCCATCGACCAACCCGAGGGCACGCGTCAGTGCCGCAGGAGTTTACCCTAGTCGAGGAGAATAGCGGTGACGTTCAGGCGCGCACGCCCGACGAGACTGCTCGCAGCGTGCGCAGCGTGACATTCGTGGCAGTCGCCAGATAGTTGGCGATCCAGTCGGCCACAAGATCGCCGCGCATCGGTCGAGCGATGAAGAACCCCTGGGCGATCTCGCAGCCGAGCTCCCCCACCGCGGCAAGCGCGTCAGCGCTGTCCACGCCCTCTGCCACCACGCGCATGCGGAGCGCGTGGGCGAGCGAGATCACGGTCTTGACGATCTCTCTATCGGTCTCGTCTTGAGCGATCCTGCTGACGAATCCCTTGTCGATCTTGATTTCGCACGCCGGGATCTGCTTCAGATAGGTCAGTGAGGAATAGCCCTTACCGAAATCGTCGATCGATAAATCGATCCCGATCTTGCGGACGCGCTCGACGTTGGCGAGCGAGACGCCGCCCTGCACCAAGCTGTCCTCGGTGAGCTCGATCGTGAGGCCGAAGCCGCGCGCATCGAGCGCCGCCTTCAGCTTTTTGACGTGCGTCATGAATGCGGAATGCTTCAGGACCTGGGGCGACATATTGACAGCGACGGAAAAAGGTTTCGGTATGTCGCGCCACTCGGCCACGTGCTCGGCGATGCGCTCGAATACGAGCCACGTAATGGCGACGATTACCCCCGTGCGCTCGGCGAGCGGAATGAAGTCGCTGGCCGGCACGAACCTGCCCGTTCGCGTGCGCCATCGAACCAACGACTCGAGGCCGAAAACGCGCCTTTCCCTGATCTCGACCTTGGGCTGGAAGTACACCTCGAGCTCGTTTCGCTGCACAGCATTCTGCAGCTCCGACTCGAACTTCCAGAGTGCCGCCTGCTGCTGCGTGGCGTCTGGACGATAGATGTCGAACGCCAGCTCGTTGTCGCGCGCTTCCTTGAGAGCGAGCTCTGCGCGCCGAAACAACGTGGCGGCATCGTCGGCATGCGATGGGAACACTGCGACACCGAGCGTCACATCGACGAAGAACTTATCCCCACTCACTTCGATCTGCGGTGGATTGTCCTCGGTCAGAGCGACTGCCGTATCCATGATCTTCGACATGGAATCGCAGTCGAGCAGCACTGCGAAGCGGCGCTCGGAAAGACGCAGGATCGGAGTACGTGGCGGCAAGAACTCGCGGAGCTGCTTCACGTAGTCATTGCAGAAGCTCTCGCAGCGCTCGTGACCGAAAGTCGTGGCGATGCGATTGAACGCATCGAGTTGGCCCAAGAGCAGACCGGCGAGACGCCCCTTTTGAGATTGGCGCAGGAACTGCTCGATAAAGCGGAGGCTCGGGCTCTGACGCCTGCCCGGCGCGGACCCGCCCTGCGTCCCGCTCACTTGCGACTCTCCACCCAACTCTCCTGTCGGCAGACCGCGATTGGAGCAGAATCGCGGGCTGGAGGCTGTGAGCGGGGTCACGAGCAGGGCCTGGGAGTCGAATGTCTCATCCCCGGAAGCACCAGTCGCGACGCATTCTGACGAACGGCGTCACATCGAGCGTGACATAAGCCGAGGGCGGCACCGCGGGGCGTGGGCGTCACGAAACTGGCACGGGCTTTGCAAAATTACTGCCCGGAAGCCTACTAACGCGGGCTATTTGGAAACGGGTAGCACCATGGCCAGAGTGAAACCGAGCATTCGGCCCACGGAAACCTACACGGAGGCGAATTTCGTGCGCGTCTTCACGGCCGCGCCAACCGAGCCTCGCGGCGATCGCTTAGCGACGATCGAACACCTGTCCTACAGCGCAACCGGCGGCGCCGGACACCGCGGCTGGAGTTGCGCCACGATCGTCGACGGTGAAGCGATGTCGAAGGAAGACGCGCTGTTCATCGCCCGCAGCTATGCGACGGAGCACGGCGTGCCCGTGATCTACGAGTCCCACGCAGACTAGACCCTATTGGCCAATGCGGCTCCGTAGCTCGGCGGCACTCAGATTACCCACCGCCAGCGGCTGACCGAGATCGAACTCGCGCGTTTTCGCGAGCGAGCCCACCATCACGGGATCGAACCCCGCGTCGCGCACGAGTCGCTCGGCGATCGCGATGGCCGCGGGATCGTCGCCGCCGATCGGGATCGCGAGGCGCGCGGGTTGGCGGTTGGCTTCGTTGGCGAGCGATGCCGCTGGAATGCAGTTGAACGCGCGCACCACGCGATTGTTCTTCAATAGCTCCGCCGTGGACACACCGGCGCCCTTGCGCTGCCATTCCGGCGCTTGCGGACCATCGCGACGTTCGACCGGGTTGCTCGTGTCGATGATCACCTTGCCCGCGAGCTCCGCGGCGAGATCGGTGCCAAGCTGCGGCATCGCACCGTAGGGCACGGAGACGAGCACGACGCTGCCAAACGCGGCCGCCTCGCGCGGCGTGCCGACATGCGCCCGCGGCCCGAGCTCCTTCGCCAAACCCTCGAGCTCCTCGGGATGGCGCGACGACATGAAGACCTCGTGGCCGGCATTCACCCAATGCTTGGCTAGCGCGCCGCCGATCTTGCCCGTGCCGATGATGCCGATCTTGAGCGGCTCCTGCGCGTGCGCCACGGAACCGACCAGCAGTGCGGTAACGGCTGCGGCGGCGCTGCCCGCCAGCGCCAACAAGCCGCGACGCGAAACGAACAAAGAAAACGATCGTCTTTGCATGATTGCCCCCGAGCAGAGTGCTACGTTGTGGACGCAGAGTGCCGGGATAATAGCGCGCTCGAGCTGCGTCCCCGGCAGCGGCCTCGACAAATCTTGAGCCCGAGTTAGCCGCGCTCGCGCTCGAGCAGCGCGCGCTTGCGTTCGATGCCCCAGCGGTAACCGGACAGGTTGCCATCGGCGCGCACCACTCGGTGGCACGGAATCGCAACCGCGAGCGCATTGGCGGCGCACGCACTCGCGACGGCGCGGGCAGCGCTCGGCGCACCGATTTTCGCGGCCAACTCCGCATAACCGATCGTCGTTCCCGTTGGAACGGTTTGCAGCGCTTGCCACACGCGGCGTTGAAACGCCGTGCCGCGAATGTCGAGTGGCAAATCGAGCCCGATACGCGGCGCGTCGACGAACCCCACCACTTTGGCCACCCAGAGGTCGAAGTCCGCACCGCCCGCTTGTAGCTCCGCTTGCGGAAAGCGGTCGTGAAGATCCCGCACAAGCGCCTCGGGCGCGTCGCCGAGCAGGATCGCACACACGCCGCGAGCGCTTGCCGCGACGAGAATCGAACCGAGCGAACACTCACCGACGGCGAACCGAATCGTGGTGTCGCGACCACCGGCGCGAAACGCGGCCGGCACCATACCGAGCTCTTTCCTCGCCTCCGCGTAGAACCGACCGCTCGAGCCGAACCCCGCGGCATAGATCGCGGCCGTCACGGGACCACCGCGGCGCAACTCCGCGCGGACGCGGTTCCCGCGCTGCGCGGCCGCGTAGGCCCGCGGCGTCACGCCCGTGATCTCCTTGAACAAGCGTTGAAAATAGAACCGCGACAAGCCGGTGGCAGCCGCAAGCGTCCCGAGGCTCGGCGTTGCCTCCGATTGCTCGATGAGGCGGCACGCTCGCACCACCGCAGCGTTGCGCCGCGTCGCGGCGCTAGGCTCGTTCGGTCGGCAACGCTTACAGGGGCGAAACCCTGCGGCCTCCGCCTCGCTGCAACTGGCATGAAAAGTCACATTGGCCCGCCGCGGCAGCCGCGCCCCACACGAAGGGCGACAGTAGACGCCCGTCGTGCGCACGGCGTAGAGGAACAGGCCGTCGGCCGCACGATCGCGCTGCTGCACGGCGCGCCAACGATCATCCTCGGTGGCGGACTCGGTCACACTCTGCGCTTGATGTTTCGGCATGTGCGGCACTCTACGCCGATACGCGCCGGCAGCCACTCCGGCGATTGCTCTCGAATTGCGCTACGTTGCGATCGCGACTTCCGCCTCGATCTCCACTGGCAAATCGAACGGCAGCTCGGCCATGCCCACGGCGCAACGCGCATGGGCGCCGCACTCCTGGCCGAACAGCTCGATGATCAGATCGGAGAAACCGTTGATCACGCTCGGCTGTTGATTGAAGCCGACGGCCGAGTTGACCATGCCGAACACGCGCGTCCACGCGACGATGCGATCGAGATCGCCGAGCTCCCGCTCCAGGCTGCCGAGCACGGCGAGCGCCGTGAGCCGCGCAGCGTGGTAGCCCTGCTGCGCCGTGAGCTCGCTGCCGACCTTGCCGAACGGCCGGGCGAGCGTGCCATCGCCGTTCAGCGGCCCGTGACCCGAAACGTAAGCTCGATCGCCCATCACGCGCACCAAGCGAAACGGCAATGTCACACCGGGCGGCGGCCGCACGGCGGGCGGCAGCACGAGACCGAGCTTCGCTAGCTTTGCGGCAATGACCGGCACGGCAGCCCCCTCAAAGCCTGGCGCCGCGCGAGCGGCTCCAAAACCAGGCCGCACCGCCGAGCCCGAGTACCGCCTGGGCCACGACGAGGCCAATACGAAAGGTCGAAGCGAACTCCGCCCGCCCGGTCATGAACCAATAGACGGCGTGCGCGAGCACGAGCAAACAGATCACCGCGTTGATGCGGTGCCGCGAAGCGTTCGTCATAGACCCCCCGATTCGACCAAGTGGAGAGTAGCCAACCCGCCACACCGGGGGCAAGCGCAATGCCGCAACGGCGAACTACCGAGTGCCGCTGGATTCGGCAGCAAGATGCGGATGGCGACGACGCCCACGGTGCTCCAGTCTCGATCAGCCGAGCACGCCGTATAGGAGCCGACTCCATGCCTGCACTCACGAACCAGGTGGCCATCGTCACCGGCGCCAGCTCCGGCATAGGGCTCGCCACCGCGCGACTGTTCGCGCACGAAGGCGCCCAGGTCGTGGCCGCCGCACGCCGCTCGGCCGAGCTCGATGACCTCGTCGCCACGATCGCGAGGGCGGGGGGCGTGGCCATCCGACTCACCGGCGACGTTCGCGAGGAAGCGTTCGCAGCCGCGCTCGTAGCCACCGCCGTACGCGAATTTGGCGGCCTCGACGTCGCGTTCAACAATGCGGGCGCGCTCGGTGAGATGGGTGCAACCGCGGACGTCTCTCTCGCCGGCTGGCGCGACACGCTCGAAACCAATCTGACCAGCGCATTCCTCGCCGCCAAGCACCAGATTCCAGCGATGACCGCTCGTGGCGGCGGCTCGATCATCTTCACGTCGAGCTTCGTCGGCTATACGGTGGGATTGCCGGGCATGGCGGCCTACGCCGCCAGCAAAGCCGGAATCATCGGCTTGACACAGGCGCTCGCCGCCGAGCTCGGCCCGCTCAAGATTCGCGTCAACGCGTTGCTGCCCGGCGGTACCGACACCCCAATGGCACGCGACATGAACCATACGCCGGAGTCATGGGCGTTCGTCGAACACCTGCATGCGTTGAAGCGCATCGCCCGACCAGAGGAGCAAGCGCAGTCGGCCCTCTACCTCGCCTCCGCGATGTCGTCGTTCACGACCGGCACGGCCCTGCTCGCTGACGGCGGAGTCTCGATCAATCGGAGCTAGCGAAATGCTGCTGCAGCTTTGCGAGCGCGGCTGCGTTGCCACGTTGAAAGAACGCCCGCATGCGCTGAGATTCATCAGTCGCGTCGAAGCCGAGGCTCACGGAGCGCACGCGCGTGGACTGCTCTGCCACGGGCTCGAAGTACACCACCGACCACATTCGCTGCACGGCGTTCGGGAACGGCAACGTCGCCGGCGCCTTCGTCACCCGGAACGACAGCATGCGCTCGGGATCGAAAGCCAGAATCACTTGATCGAGCGTTTCCGGATGATCGAGCGACGCCTGGGGGTCGTAGTTCGAGCGCAGCGTGCCACCGATGCGTAGATCGATTTCGGCGTGCGGCGCCAGCCATTCCCTGAGCCCCTCGGCCGTGGCCCAGGCGCGCCATACGGCGGCAACAGGTGCGGCGACCACACTCTCGTGCACGACCGCGCTCGTATCCTGACCATGGCCCAAACGGTCGCGAACGACATGAGCGCCAAACTAGCCAGCAACTTGTTCACGACGCGTCCCCGGGCGCTCAGCGGGCAGCACCCGCGAGCCTTTCGACAATGTCGTAATGAAACCGCACGAACCGATAGAGCTCGGCTTCGCGGATGCGCTCCTGGTCGCTATGCGCGCCGAAGCCGAGCGGACCGTCCTCGAGATCGATGGCGGGCCCAACGCCGTAGCAGCGCATACCCTTGGCGCGCAGGAACGCCATATCCGTCGCGCCCGTGCTCATGGTCGGCAACGTCGTCGTGTTGTAATGGGCGGTGGTGGCGCGCTCGATCGCCACGAAAGCCTCGCCGTCGATCGGCGAAACGGCGGCCGGGTCGCGCTCGCCGAAACCGTTGAACACGACGTCGACTTGGCTGTCGCCGATGACCCGCACGAGCTCGGCACGGAAAGCCTCTGCGTCATCCTCGGGTCGTAGGCGAACGTCGAGCGTGGCGCGAGCCTCGGACGGAATCACGTTGTTGCGATAACCACCCTGGATGATATTCGGCGAGACAGAGGTCCGCAGCATCGATGCATGCCGCGGCTCGTTGGCGCGCAGCCACGCATCGGCTGCCGCTACGACGAACGGATCGGCGCTCAGCACGTCGCGGTAGCGGCGCGCCAGCGCGGGCTCGGAGAGCTCTGCAAGCCGCGCGAAATACGTACGAGTCGTCGCGTTGAGGACGACGGGCGGCTGCCACAGCGTCACGGCATTGATGGCACGCGCGAGCCGCGCGATCGCGTTGCTCTCGAGCGGCACGGAGCCGTGGCCGGCAACACCGTGCGCGATGAGATCCATGCCCTTCGGCAGCTTCTCGCCAGTCTGCACGGACGCGTACGCCACTTCGCCTCCCACGAGCGTCACGCCGCCTCCTTCGGCAATGCAATACTCGGCATCGATCGCGTCGTAGTGCTCCTCGGCCAGGAACTCGATGCCGATGTCGGTCGATCCTTCCTCACCAGCTTCAGCGAGGAAGATCACGTCGCGATCGAGCGGCACGAAGTTGCGCTTCAACAGCAGCATCGTCATGAGCGCGGCCGTGACGTTGTCCTTGTCGTCGACTGTGCCGCGGCCGTAGACGTGCCCACCCTCCCGGTCGGCGCTAAAGGGCGGATGCTGCCACTTGGCGGGATCGACGTTGACGACGTCCGTGTGTCCCATGATCAGAAGCGGTCGCTTCGCGCCGTTGCCTGTGAGCCGCGCAACTACGTTCGGCCGATGCGATTCAAGCGCGAAGGTTTGCACGGGAATGCCCTCGCGCTCGAGCACCTGCACGAGGTACTCGGCGGCCGGCGTCTCGTTGCCGGGTGGGTCGCTCGTGTCCATGCGCACGAGCGCTTGGAAATGCCGCAACGCTTCGGCGTCTATGGCGGCCCGTTCGGGGTTGCCCGACTGCGCCAGCGCCGCCGCCGCCATTAGCCCGAGCAGCGGGGTGACACAACTCCGCAAGAGGATCGACATGCCCCTTCTCCCGTTCGGTCGCACGGTGATGCGCCTCCCGCCTAACATACCGAATCCGCCGCTCGCGCGCAGCGCCGAAACGGCTAGTCGATGAGCTCCGCGGCAAACCACATCGCCATCGCGCCGCCACGCGCGTCGGGCCCTAGGATCGCTTCACGCTGCAAATAGCCTTGCAGCGACTCGATGCGCGCCGTCGATTCGCAGACGTCGATGACCGTACCGTCGGATCCCGTCCGCGCGTTCACGGCGCGCCAGGCCGCCTCCACCGCCCGGCTATACGCCGCCGCATCATCGAGCCAACCGTGGTACAGCCCGCGCCGCATCGCGAGACCGATCATCGCCGTCGCGGAGAACTCGGCGTACGCGCCAGGGTGATCGACGACGTTGCGCCAGAGGCCATCGCGGTTCTGCCACGGCAGGAGCGCGGCCATGTGCGCGCGATAGCGGCGTAGGACCTCCGCGTACGCGGGGTGCTCGCGCGGCAATTCACTTAACGTCAGCGCCAAACCGAAAGCGGCGAAGCCGTTGCCACGACCCCAAGCCGCGTCGGTGGCCGGTTGATGCCGATACAGCCCGTCGGCACGCAGATCGAGCGCCTGCATGAAACGCAGGTGCCGTGCGGCGAGGTCGAAGTAGCGGGTCTCACCCGTGAGAGCCCCGGCCTGTGCCGTGATCGTGGCGCCCATGAACATCGAATCGCTGAACTCGTTGTGAAACGGCAGCGACTCGCGCATCGCGCCACGCTCATCGAAGCCGAGGTCGGCCACCTTGCGCACCATCGCCACATAACGCTCGTCGCCCGTAGCGCGAGCCAGCTCGGTGAAGACAATGTGACCGGCCATCGTGAGCGAGTTCGGTCGCTCGAGGCTGTCCTTTGCACCGCTGACGTAGGGCTCGACGAGTTGCTGCACGGCCTCCTCTTGCCCGAGCTTGAGGCGCACGATCATCGCAATCGCATTGATGTACGTCGGCTGCGCGAAGTCGTGTCCGTAGAGCTCCGCGAGCTCCGTGGCCAGCTGCAGCGGCGAGCGTGCGAGACGCCGCTCGATCTCACGGTGCGCAGCGGACGTCTCGATGTCGCCCGCCCGTAACGCGTCGAGGCTCTCCCCGGACCAGCCGCGGCTCGGCACGAGGCCGACGCCGGCTGGCGCGTTCGCCGCGAGCGCCGCCCCGAGGCCGAAGCGATCGCTGCCGGCGATCAGCACGAGATCGGGCGCCTGAGTGCCGATCCAGCGCCACAGCGCGTGCGACTCCGAGCGTTCGCGGTAAGCGGCGCCGCTTGGCGGAAATTCGAGCAGGGCGCCGTCGGGATTGGCGAGTGGCACGGCGAGCACACGGATGCGGCGAGCGGCACGCGGCCGCTCGAATGCCGCGAGCGCCTCGCGCACCGCGACAACGGTCGCGTCGGCGCCGTCGAGACCACCGATCAGCAGCACGGTCGGCGCGTCCGCACGCGCGGCGGCCGCGGCCGCGCCCTCGATGAGCTGACCGGTACCGCTCCGACCGATGTCGAACATCTCGGCAGCGGCACCCGGCAGTGCGCAGGCGCTGCCGAGCAGAGCCGCGAGCAACGTCGTGCCAACCGCGCGCAAGGTTTAGAAGCCTTCGAGCGGCTCGAGTCGCAGGACGGTGCCGTCCGTAGCGGTGCCACCCGAGCGGAGCTCTGTCGCCACGTAGATGAACCCGTCCGGGCTCTGCTGCACGTCGCGAATCCTGATGTTCAGCGACCGCAACAACGGCTCGCGACGCTCCGCCTGCGAGGGTTGACCGAAAGATACGCGCTGCACGCTGAAGCCGTTCAGTGCCCCGACGAGCATGCTGCCCTGCCAACGCGGGAATTTGTCGCCGCTGTAGAACGCGAGGCTCGACGGGCTGATCGATGGCACCCAGAACATGCGCGGATCGTCCATGCCCTCGCGGTGATACCACTGCTCGGAAACCAGCGAGCCCGTGTAGTTGCGGCCCATCGAAACGAGCGGCCAACCATAGTTGTGACCGGCCAGCAGGATGTTCACCTCGTCGCCGCCCATGGGGCCGATCTCGGCCTGCCAGAGCTCGCCCGTAACGGGGTGGAAGGCGAGCCCATAACCGTTGCGGTGACCGTAGGTGAAGATCTCAGGCTTAGCACCGGCGCGGCCGACGAAGGGGTTATTGGCCGGCACGCCGCCGTCGTCGCGGATGCGCAAAGTCTTGCCGACGTGGTTGCCGAGGTCCTGCGCCTTCAAGCGCAGGCTGTTGTCCTCGGTGCCCGTACAACAGAGCCGATCGCGATCGCCGACGGTCACGTACAGCGTGTCATCCGGAGCGAACAACAGCTTGCCGCCCATGTTGCCGCTCGTTTCCCAGGCGTCGGCGACGAAAATCTGCCGCACGTCGACGAGCTTCGGGCCGTCGAGCCGACCGTAAGCCACGGCGAGCGTCGTGCCACGCTCGCCGCTGATGGGGTACGACAGATAGACGCGTTGGTTCTCGGCGAAGCGCGGATGCACGGCCAGCCACTTGAGGCCGTCGTTGTTCGCAGCAGACGTGCCGCTCGGCACGGTCCAGACGGGCTCGGCCGCTAGCCGGCCATCCCGAATGGCTCGGACCCGCCCACCCTCGGCTACGAGCAGCGTGTGGCCATCCGGCAAGAACCCGAGGCTCCAAGGATGGAGAAGACCTTCGGCTACGGTCACAACGCGAATCTTGCCGCCCTGCACGTCCACGATCTGTGCGCTCGGCGCCGGCTCGCCGCTGGCCGGAGTCTGAGCATTGAGATTGGTATGGCCGAGACCGAGAACGGCCGCGGCGCCGACCAGCACCGCATAGCGACGTCGCGTCATGATCGCCCCCCGAATGTGTGTGGAACCCGCGGCTCAGATCCCGGACAGCCGATCCGGCACGAGGCGTCCCGTGCTGTCGCCGATCGCGTCGACGCGCACATCCACCTTGTCGAGCAACGTGAGCAGCAGATTCGTCATCGGCGTGCCCGCGGGGTAAGCGATGTGCCGCCCCGCATCGATGCGGCCGCCGAGCCCACCCAGCAATACACACGGCAGATCCGAGTGCCGGTGCAGATTGCCGTCGCCCATGCCGCCGCCGTACATGAGCAGGCTCTGATCGAGGAGGTTGCTGTCGCCGTCGGGTGTGGCCTGCATCTTCTCGGCGAGATAGCCGAGCAAGGACACATGGTAAGCGTCGATCTTGGTCTTCTTTTCGATCAAGCCCGGATCGTCGCGATGGTGCGAGACCGGGTGATGCTGATCCGGGACGCCGATCTGCGGGTAGGACCGATTGCTGACCTCGCGCGCCAAGATCATGCTGAACACGCGCGTCGTATCCGTGCGAAACGCCAACAGCGTCAGATCGAGCATGAGCTTCGTGTGCTCGTCGAACGACGCCGGAATCCCCGTCGGTCGATCGGGCAACGCCACGGCATGCTCGTCGCTGGCTTCGGCGCCGTCGATGCGCTGCTCGATCTCGCGCACGGAATCGAGGTACTCGCCAAGCTTGGTGCGATCGGCGTAACCGACGCTTGCCGCCAGCCGCTCGGCCTCGGCGCGAACGGAGTCGAGGATGCTGCCCGTCGTCCGAGCGCGCGCCAGGCGCTCGTCGGCCGCACCGCCGTCGCCGAACAGGCGCTCGAACACGACGCGCGGGTGATTCTCGGTGAGGTTCGGCGTCGTCTCGTTGCGCCAAGACACGGTGTTCACGTAGAAACAATCGCCGGCGTCGCACGCGCTCTGCGTCGCCGTGTCCACGGCGAGCTCGAGCGAGCGCACACGCGTGGTCCGCCCGAGCACCTCGGCCGCCAGCTGATCGGCGCTCGTGGCGAGCTTCACCTCCACACCGGGCCGCGTGCGGTCCCAGGCATGCACGCCGGTCAGCCAGGCCGCGGACGACCGCGGATGATCGCCCGTGCCGTCGCCGAAGTTCTCGGCCTGTGCGTGATCCAGTCCGCTCAACACCGTGAGCTGGCTGCGCAACGGGGCGAGCGGCCGCAATACGGGCGAGAGCTCGAACTGCGCGCCTTCGCGGCTCGGCTTGAACGTCCGATGCACGATACCGTTGCCGACGTAAACGAAGCCGAGGCGCGGAATCGACGGTGCGACATCCGCGCCGAAGGCGGGCACCATCGCATCGAGCAGCGGCAAAGCCACCGTGGCGCCGACGCCGCGCAAGAACGCACGCCGCGGCAAGGCCTTTTTGCTGATGAACGTCATCCCTCCCCTCCCGAGTCGCCGCCGGCCGGCGTCGTGACCGTCGCCGGCCGCGACGTTCGCATTTGGAACGGTACGCTCTCTGCGACCCCTTCGACAATGGCCGCGAACGAATACTTGCTCGCGGCCGCTTGGCGAAGGATGGCGCGCACGGCCGGAGCGTCGTAGTACTGGACGTTGCGGCCGAGCGCATACATCAAGAGTTTCTCGGTCAGCGCACCGACGAACAGCTCGGGCTTGTCGAGCAGCAACGACTGCACGCCCGCAAGGCCGTCGATCGTGCGGCCGTCCGTAAGCTCGCTGACGGTATCGATCGTCTTGCCGGCGTCGTCGTCGCGCCACCGGCCCACGGCGTCGAAATGCTCGAGCGCGAAGCCGATCGGATCCATCTGCGCGTGGCAGCTCGCACACACGGGATTGGCCCGATGCTTGATCATCGCCGCACGCATCGTCAGCGGCGCGCCGCCCTCCTCGTCCTCGGTGGCGAGCGCAGGCACATCGGGCGGCGGCGGCGGTGGCGGCGACGCGAGCAGGTTGTCGAGCACGTATTTGCCGCGTAGCACGGGTGACGTGCGCGTCGAGTACGACGTCACGGTCAAGATGCTGCCCTGACCGAGCAAGCCGCTACGGCGGCCGTCCGCGCCGAGCTCGACGCGGCGGAAATAGCTGCCCTTGATGTTCGGAATCCCGTAGTGCTTCGCCAAGCGCTCGTTGACGAACGTGTGGCGCGCGGTCAATAGCTCGATGACGCTGCCGCCGCCGCGTAGCACGCTGTCGACGAACAGCTCCGTTTCACGCTCGAGCGCGCGCATCAAAGTCACGTCGTGGTCCGGAAACAGGAAGATGTCGGGCTCTTTGGCCACGACGTCGCGTAAGAACAACCATTGCGCGGCGAAGTTCGTCACCATCGACTCCGAGCGCGGATCTGCCAACAGGCGTTGCACCTGTGCGGCCAGCACGCCGTCGTCACGCAACCGACCGTCGATCGCGACTTGCAGCAACTCGCCGTCCGGAATGCTGCTCCAGAGAAAGAACGACAACCGCGACGCGAGCTCGACGTCGCTCACGGGCGTCGGCACGCCGGCCGGGCCGTGCTCGGTCTCGATGCGATACAGAAACTGCGGGCTCACGAGCAAGCGCTCGAGCGCCAGCTGGATGCCGGTATCGAAGTTGCCTTTGGCCCGGCCCGACTCGTAGAACGGCAAGAGGTCGGCCACGTCGGCCTCGGTGGGCGGTCGCCGATACGCGCGTTGCACGAGTGCGCGCAGGATCCGGCTGGCGCACGCCGTCTCGTCCGCCGCCGTCTCGGGCTGGCAGGCGAAAATCCTCTGCCGGCTTGGCGTGTCGCCCAGCCCGGTCGGCGCATAAGGACCGCGGATGGTCGCCATGGCGATGGCGGGCAACGCGCCGCGACTGCGCATGCGCCGGCGCACGAGCCCTTCATCGAGCGCCTCGGAGTGCTCGACGAAGCTCACGCCGATGAGATGCGGCCCCGCGGTCACGGGCACGTGGAAGCTCACCTGCTCGGCGCGGCCGCGCGGTCCGGGGGCGACCCCTATCGGCGCGACCGCGGCGCGGATGCCGTCGATGCTGAGCTCGATCTCGTGCTGCTCGCGAACGGCGTTCGCCATCTCGACGTCGACCGTGTACTCGGCGTCCAGCGGAAAGTAACTCTGCACGGCGAGGCCGCCGCGCGTGCCGAAGCTCAGCTCATCGATGCGCTCGTCCTGCGGCAGTTGCTCGGACAGCTTGTGAATGTTCACGAGCACCGGCGTGCGCATGTCGCCGACGGCCAAGCGGGCGATCTTCTGCGCGGCGGCGATGTAGCGCTCCATGATCACCGGCGACACGAACAACAGATCGGCGATATTGTCGAAACCGCTGCTCGCATTGTCGGCTGGCAACAGCAGGTCGAAGTCGAGCTCGCTCGGCATGTGCTCGATGCCGAGCAGGTCGCGAACCGCGTTGCGATACTCGGTTCGCGTGAGCCGCCGAAACGCCGGTATGTCCCCCGTGACGGGAGCGGCTGCGGCCGCCGCGTCGAGCTCACTCTCGAGATAGGACAACGCCGCCACATAGGTGGCAGGCTCTGGCCGCGGGTCGTCCGGCGGCATGGACTGTGCGCGCAACTTGCGCACGATCTTTTCCCAATGCTCGGCCGCGCCACCGACGTCGTGGAGGCCGGCGGGATCGATGACCAACTCGCCCGCCAGATCGAGGGAGTTGTGACACTCGCTGCAATAGCTGCGCAGCATGTCGCGTGTGGCCGATCTCGCGCCGGTCTGCTCGCGCCACGAGATACCGACAGCCGCCGCCAGCGCCAGCAGCAGTAGCGCGGCCGGCAGGTAGTAGCGAACCGCCCTCGTGAGTCCCAACTTCACATGTGCTCGTAGTCGGACGTCAACCCGGCATTGTATATTGAGGCGCCGCAAGCCGCAGGGGATGCACCGTGGTACGAAGGCTGAGTGGGTTGCTGGCGGGTCTACCGTTGCTGCTGGCTACGGCCTTGGCAGCAGAAAGCACGACACCGCTCATCGACGCGGTCCGCCGGCACGACCGAGTGGCCGTCAGCGGGCTGTTGGACCAAGGGGCCGATGTCAACGCCTCGAGCGGCGACGGCACGACGGCCTTGCACTGGGCCGCGCAAAATGACGACTTGCCGATGCTCGAGCTCCTGCTCGAAACGGGCGCCGGCGTGAACGCAGCCACTCGATTTAACGTAACGCCGCTCGAGCTCGCCTGCTTGAACGGCAACGCCGCCGCGATCGAGCGGTTGCTGGAAGCGGGCGCCGACCCGAACGCCACTTCGCGCGAAGGGCAGACACCCCTCATGACGGCCGCGCGCAACGGTCGGCTGGCTGCCGTTCAGGTGCTATTGGCGCACGGGGCGAAGGTCACCGCCGTCGAATCGTTCCGCGGCCAGGACGCGCTGATGTGGGCCGCGGGCGAGGGCAACGTCGAAGTCGCGGGCGCGCTGATCGAGGCCGGCGCCAACGTCACGGCGCAATCGCAATCGGGGTTCACGCCGCTGCTGTTCGCGGTGCGCAATGCGCAAGTCGACATGTTGCGCCTGCTGCTCGAGCACGGCGCCGACGCCAACGATCTCATGAGCGACGGCACGAGCGCGCTGAACGTCGCGATCGTCAACGCCTTCTACGAAGTCGCCTCCGTCCTGCTCGACCATGGCGCGGAGCCAAACCTGCCCGACGCGCGCGCCTCGCCGCTGCACACGATCGCGTGGCTGCGCAAACCCGGCTCCACGGGCGACGCCGGCGTCGGCGAGTTGCCGCCGGCGGCACCGTTACCCGTAGGCACCGTCACGAGCCTCGAGCTCGCGCGCAAATTGCTCGAGCACGGCGCCAACCCGAACGTGCGCGTCGATTGGGAAGAGATGAGGTTCGACACCGTCGGCGGTATTACACGCAACCCGCCCGGCCTCACGGTCGGCCGGCATCTCCTCACCTACAACGGCGCGACGGCGTTCTACGTGGCCGCCAAGAACGGCGACGCCGAGCTCATGCGCCTCCTGGCCGAGCATGGCGCGGACCCGTCCATTACGAACCGTTTCGGCGTCACGCCGTTGATGGTGGCGGCCGGTCTCGACACCTGGGAAGGCGAAACGCCGGGACCCTTTACGGGCGTCTCGGAAGAGGAACGCCTCGAAGCCGTGCAGACCGCGGTCGAGCTCGGCAACGACATCAACGCGGTGGCGGACTTCGGCGACTATCCAATGACGGGTGACCCCGAGTACACGCTGCTCTATTACCCGCATAACATCGCCAATCTGCTCGATCTCGGCACCGGCGATCCGCGTTGGAGCGGCAGCACGGCGCTGCACGGCGCGATCATTTCGAATCAACCGTCGATCGTGCAGTACCTCGTGGACCGAGGCGCGAACCTCGAAGCGAAAACCGACAGCGGCTGGACGCCTTTGATGATGGCGCGCGGCGTGTTCTTGACCAACACGGGGCGCGAGTTTCCCGCGGCGGAGGCGATCCTACTGGCCGCACTCGAGAAACCCCGAGCCGCGCCGTAAGGCGCTGCGGCGTTCAGTTATATATGTAGCTTCAACGCCGTCGTCGCTACGGCCACTTCCACCAGCGTAGGCCCGTTCGACTGCAACGCGTCGCGCAGCACGCCGGGCAGATCTTGCGACCGCTCGACACGCACGCCACCACACCCTTGGGCACGCGCGAGGCTCACGAAATCGATCGCGGGCAGGCGCGTGCCTACCGGCTTGTCGATCCCGAAGTGACCGGCAAACTGATCGAGCGCCGCGTAGCCGTTGTTGTTGACGACGATGATCGTCATCGGCAGCTGCAACTGCGCTGCGGACCATAGAGCCTGAATCGAATACATGCTCGAGCCGTCGCCGAAGAGGCCGATCACACGTTGCTGGCGGCCGCGCGCCATCGCAACGCCGACGGCGGCCGGCAAGCTGTAGCCGAGCCCGCCGCTCGCACAGGTGTAGAAGCTCTCGGGCCGATCGATCGGCAGATAGGCCTGCATCGTCACGCGACTCGACGGCGACTCCTCGACGAGGATGCTGTCGACCGGGCGCGCTTCGGCCAGCGTCTGCAGCAAATACGGCACGGTGATCAGTTCGCCGGCGTCCACGCGCGGCGGCGCGGCGCGGCCGCGCGGCGCGGACCGCGGCGTGGCGGGCGCGGGACGCGCGAGTAGATCGGTGAGACCTAAGCGCATGCTGCACACGATCGAGGTGCCGACTGGCGTCCACGCCGCCATGTCGGGATCGTCGACGAGCTGAAAGAGCGCCGAGTTCGGCGGCGTGTGCGGCCCGAATCCCTCGACGTGGTAAGTGAACACGGGTGCGCCGACCACGAGCACGAGGTCGTGGCCGCTCAAGCATTGGACGAGCTTTTCGCGGCTCGCGGGCAGGAAGCCGGCGAACAGCGGATGCGATTCGGGGAAGCTGCAGCGCGAGGACATGGGGCTCACCCAGACGAGCGCTTGATGACGCTCGGCGAGCGCCACCACCTCGTTCCACGCGTTATCTCGATCGATCGCAGCGCCGACGACGAACACGGGCCGCTTGCAGCGATCGAGCGCGATACCCGCCTCCTCGAGCGCCGCGGGATCGGCGCGCAAGGCATGCGTGACCCGATGGGCGGCCACGGGCTCTGCCGCCTGATCCCAATCATCCACCGGTATCGACACGAGCGTCGGCCCGCACGGCGGCTGCATCGCGATGTGGTAGGCGCGCGCAATCGCCGCCGGCACGTCCGCTGCCCGGGCGGGCTCGTTGGCCCACTTGACGTAGGGTTTCGGCAAATCGGTGGCCTGCGACGAGAACAGGAACGGCTCGTACGGCAGGATCGAGCGGGCCTGCTGCCCCGCCGTGATCACCAGCGGCGTGCGATTCTTGTAGGCCGTGAAGATGTTGCCCATCGCATGACCGACGCCGACGGCGGAATGCAGGTTGATGAGCGCCGCATTGTGCGTGGCTTGCGCGTAGCCATCGGCCATGCCGATCACGACGGATTCTTGCAGGCCGAGGACGTAGCGAAAATCATCGGGGAAGTCGCGGAACATCGGCAGCTCCGTCGAGCCCGGATTGCCGAAAATCGTCGTCAACCTAAGCGAGCGCAGCAGCTCGATCACGGTGGCGCGGACGGTCACCGGAGCCGCCGTCGCGGCGGAAGCCGCGGCCGGGTCGGATTGAATGTGTCGTTTCGCCATGGCGCTAGTCGATTCCTTTGTGTTGGCGGGGGCGAATGTCCCAGTCTACCCAATTCAGCGCCGCGATCGGACCCGGTGCGCGCCGCCGCGCTTAGGCATCAGGTGGCGACGATCTGCACCGGGATGCCCTCGGGATCCCGCACAAAGAAGCCGTAATCGAGATTCTCTTCGGCTTTGAGGCCGTGCTTGGCGAGCTCGGCCGTGACGGCGTCGCGGTTGAAGTCGTCGATCGCGATCGCGAAGTGATCGACGATGCCGACCGGTGGCTTGCGGTGCAGCGACACGATGATCTTCGTCACGCCCATCCGCACGATCTCGTTCTCTTTATCCTCGTTCAAGATCGAGAGACCGAAGATCTTCTGGTAGAACTCCACGGAGCGCGCCATGTCGGTGACTTGAACGCTGATGTGGTCGATGCGCGTCGATTTGAACGGCGTCTGCTGTGCCGCGGCCGGCAGCGCCCCACCGGCAGCCGTGAGCACGGTCAAACCCTGGATGAGTTGCCGGCGCGACAGCGTGCCAGCATCGAAGCGATTGACGAGATCGGTGATGACGGTGTCCAAGGTACCCTCCCGCGTAAAGTTCACGCGAGTCTACGCCGCCGCGCCCGACGCGCCCAGCTCCAGGTGTAGTAGCGTCACGACGGGAAATGCAGGCGAAACTCCGCGCCCGGCTCGCAGTTGCGCACGTCCACGCGCGCGCCCATCGCGGCTGCGAGCTGGCGCACGAGTGCCAGCCCTATGCCCGTGCCCACGGTTTCGCGCGTGAGCTCGTTCTCGGGGCGATAGAACAACTCGAAGATCTTCTTCATCTGCCCTTTCGGCACGCCGGGGCCGAAATCGCGCACCGTGAACAGCAGCGTGCCGTCGCTTTCGCGCCGGCTCGCGAGCTCGACGACTTTGGTCTCGGCCGCGGCGGTGAACTTCAGTGCGTTGTCGACCAGGTTGATGAAGATCTGCGCGAAACAGTCGGCGTCGACGACGATCGCGGCATCATCCGGCGCATCGTTGCGCACCTTGAGCTCGAACCCGGCACGCTCGACCTGGGTGGCCACCTTCGAGCGCAACAAGTCCATGAGCTCGGCAACGGGCACGCGTTTGAGATCGAAGCGCTGCGAGCTGCGCGTGAGGCGCGCGAGCTGCAGCACGTTCTCGATGAGGCGCGACAAGCGCTCGCTTTCGCTATGGATGTAGTCGTAGTACGTCTGCTTCTTCGCCTCGTCGGCCCAACCCGCCTTGAGCATCTCGCCGTACATGCGAATCGACGTGAGCGGCGTCTTGAGCTCGTGGCTCACGGCCGAGACGAAGTCCTGTTGCTGACGCGCCAAGCGCATTTGGCCGGCGGCGAACCGATACATCAACAAGAACCCCACGCAGAGCACGACGGCCAGCGTCACGCTCACCCAGACGAGCAGTGCGGTGCCGGGAGCGCGCGGCAACGCGCTCACGCCGAACACGAGCTCGAGATCGCCAAACGGCGGCGATAGCCGAGCGCGGTGCAGCAGCTCGCCTGCGAGCTGCCGTGGAGCCGAGGAATAGACGGGTGCCGCTGCGGCCGACAGCGTGGCTAGCTGGCGACCCTGGAATAGCACGGCCACATCGCTTACCTGCGCGACGCCGCTAGCGCCATAGGGCGCTTCGATCACCCCGGCAAGGAACGCGGCGCGGTCGAGGAGCGCGCCTTGGATATAGCGCTGGCCGTCGCGCCACACGTTGCGGAACAACACGAAGTGACCCGTGTCGAGGGCGCCGACCTCGAACGGATCGACCTCGCTTTCGAACGTGCGCACGCGCAGCTCGACCTTCGGCTCCGGCGCCGCATCGGCCTCACGGGCCGTGACGGCGATCTCGGGTTCCGGGACGAGTGTTTGCTCGACGCGTTTCTGCCGCTCGTCCGCGCCAACGTCGGCGCGCGCCTTCTCGGCCTCGCGCAAACCGACGCTCGCGATGGCCGCGTCGTCCGCCACGCTCGGGCGAGCGGCCCCGACGGCCTCGTTGCTGACCGCCACGCTCTGGTTTCGGCGCGCGAACGACAAGCCCCCCGCAGCCAGGCGATCGAACGCAGCTTGCGCCTCCTCGGCCGGTGGCGTGGCAGCCGGCGACGACGCGGCTGTCGGCGCAGATTCGGGCGGCGCCGCAGGCGCTGCGGCGGCGATGAGAGCCTCTTGGGCTGCAAGGTCGCTCGAGGCCACGGGCGCGTCACGCGCCAGCTCCCTGGTGGGCTGCGATGCACCGGCCACTCCGGGCGGAACGCGGTCGACGCGTGCCTGCGGCCGCACGAGCCGATTCTCCGCCAACACGTCGCGCAACTGCGCCACGAGCGCAGTGCGCGCGGCCTCCTCGTCGGCAGCGATGCCATAGCTCGCGGCCGCCACGCCCGCGTCGGGCAACAACGGCGTCGTGAGCCTGCCGGCGGCGTCCACCTGAAAGTAACCGAGCACGCCCGACAGGGCGCCGGTCACCGGAAACGAAGAGAGCGGCGAGCGTTGGACGAAGTTGGCGGCCGCATCGCCTTCGACGACGAGGAACGAATAATCGCCGAACGAGCGCGCCTCCTCCATCGCCGTAGCAGCGCGCAGCTGCGTATCGACGCGCGCCGCGAGCTCCTCCGCCGCGAGCTGCGTGCTGCGGAACGCCTCCCACTTCAACTGGCTATACGCCTGCGCCACGAGCACCACGGCAGGTGCCGCAAGCGCGACGAAGAACAACGCCAGCAGAGCGCGCAAACCGCGCTCGTCGAGCCTGCCGAAAAGCTTGCCGCGCGCCATCCTCACGGGCTCACCATGAGCCGGTAGCCCGCCCCGCGCACGGTGATCAGATTGCGCGGCTCTTTCGCATCGGGCTCGATCTTGCGCCGCAGCTTGGCGATGTGAATGTCGACCGTGCGCGTCTCGATCTCCGCCGTGCGGTCGTAGCCCCAGACACGCGTGAGCAACTCGTCGCGCGACACGGGCCGCTCGGCGTTCTGCTGCAAGTACTTAAGAATCTCGATCTCGCGGCGTGTGAAGGCGAGCGCCTCGGGACCACGTCGTCCCGACAGATTGCGCGTATCGATCTCCACGTCGCCCTCGAGCACGATGTGCGTGGCGAGCGCAATGCCGGTGCGCGAACGCCGCAACACGGCCTTCACGCGCAACACGAGCTCGGCGATCGAAAACGGTTTAGCGATGTAGTCGTCGGCGCCTAAACCTAAGCCGTTGACGATGTCCTCGTCGCTGGTCTTGGCCGTGAGCATGATGATGGGCTGGTCGCGATCGACCTTGCGCACTTCGTCGCAGATCGAGAAGCCGTCGCGGCCGGGCAGCATGACGTCGAGCAGTAGCAGGTCGTACTGACCGCTCAGCGCCTTGTGCAGCCCTTCCTTGCCGTCGGCGACAGCGTCGACACGGTAACCGTGATAGACGAGCACATCCGCGAGGCCATCGCGGATCGCGGCTTCGTCTTCGACGACGAGAATTCGCGGTTTTACGGG
>Ga0105252_10000086_pt1 | contig 74164 bp, 106 predicted proteins | sample EasRivMeERMZT100_FD_89675 | JGI IMG/M metagenome (GOLD analysis project Ga0105252, IMG submission 89675) | Soil microbial communities from meander-bound floodplain in the East River, Colorado, USA - East River MetaG ERMZT100 | ecosystem: Environmental > Terrestrial > Soil > Floodplain | place... | reverse complement strand
TTAACAGTTACAGTAATTTAGAAAGCATGAGTATATACGAGGCCATCAACTCAATAGATGAACAAGTTTTGATTGATTGGTTGATGGAAAATCAGTAATAAATCACAATTCCCTTGCAAAAGAAATGATTCGGAGCGATACCGACAAGGGAACAAATTTAACTAATATTTAAAACTCATCACCATGAAAACTTACTTATCAGATTACAACAAAAAAGGAGATCTTATTTTTAGAGACGAGAACAATCCAAAAGACAAAATTAAAGCCTCGGATGTACTAAGGTTTGACACGTGTTGGACCGCAAAAAAAGAGGATTACAAAGATACTCCAGGATTTTTTGAAGAATGTAACTGCTTTATACAAGAATCTTACTCTGTTAGGTTCTGCCAATTGTCTAATGATGGCGAAGAATTAAAATGCAACTAAAAACTAATATTTAAAACTTATAATTATGAAAACTATCAAAACAACAGTTTACAATTTCGAAGAATTAAGCGACAAATCAAAACAAGTTGCAATTGCAGACAATCAGGACATAAATGTAAATTTTGAATGGTGGGAATCAACCTACGAAGACGCGGAAAGAATAGGTTTAAAAATAACAAGTTTTGACCTTGACAGAAACAGACACGCAGAAGGAAATTTTTTGCTATCAGCTAATGAAGTATCACAAAACATACTTAACGAACACGGGGAGCAATGCGAAACATACAAAACCACGGAAGCATTTATGGAAGTTTGGCAGCCGGTTTTTGATAATTACATAACAGAAGAAGAAGACAACGAGGAAGAATTAATTGAAATTGAAAACGATTTTTTAAATAACATTTTAGAGGATTACTCTGTAATGTTACAAAACGAATACGAGTACTTAATTAGTGATGAAGCAATAGCAGAAACATTAATTTCTAACGAATACGAATTTACAGAAGACGGAAAAAGATTTTAAACCATGACCACACCCGACGCAATTTTTTTAATAATATCACTTTTATCAATTGGCACTTTTGCCGGAATCGTTTTAAACAAAATCTTTAAATAATTATACCATGAAAAAAATTATATCATTCCTATCAATAGCCTTGGCCCTTACTTCATGCACTGCGGAACCATTAAACGAGGACATTTCGCCAAAACCAAAAACAATCCAGGCCACAACTACCAACACTTTTACGGTAAAATGGGACAGTAACCAGGACGGCAGTTATATTGAATTCCAAAAGCACGTATTTAAAGACTGCAAAGTTATATCTACAGTTTACGAGGCACACCGGGAACGTGAATTTACTATTGCCCTGGAAAACGGGCAAATGTTCGACATGCAAATAAGACACGAAGCCCCGAAAAAAAACCCGGAATTGTATCTTTCAATTTACAAAGGTGATGTTCTACAATACGAGCAGGAAATAAACTCTCAGGGTTTTCTAATGACAAACTTTTGCGACTACAAAGGCGACATAGGAACATTTAATTAATAAAAAAAATAATAACCATGGAAAATTCAAACCACACCGGAAGCATCGACCTGAGAAAAAACAACGTGCCAACTACAGAAGAAGTAAAAAACACAATTGATACAATTTGCGGACTCTTTAAAGTCGGAACATTAAAAGCATTCAAAATTGAGAATCATTCTCTCAAAGAATACAAAACAGCCTTATTCCAGGTTGAAGAATCAGGACAGACTTTCGAATATATTTTTAAAATCCAATAAATCAAAAAGCCATGAGTTACTTAACACTACCTAAAATAGTTTTTCAAAGCCCGCTAATTAGATACGCTAATTTTAAAGACGGCAGCCATGTAAATTTAATAAGATTATTAAAACCTTATACAAACGGTGATAGTTACGCAGTACACGAAACCACAAAAAGCACGTTTTGCTCAAATGGTATGTTTAAAACTTACGAAAAAGCTATAGAAAAATTTAACCTCATGGTTGATAACGCTAAAAAAGAAAGTGAATTAGTTTCTTCAGGAATAACCGGAAACCCAGAAAAATACTAAAAGCCATGAAAACAATTGAAGGACACCTAACAGCGACCAACAAAAAGCACATAAAAGCCCTGATGGATGCAAAAATGACGTGCGGAAAGGTAAACTCTATTATCTATCATTTAAAGCAGGAAAACGAAGTTTACACCGTCACAATAGAAAAGAAAGACCGCGGATTGATACCTGTCCCAGGATCAGAACTGAGAGTATCAAAATCAAAAGCTAAATTCACTTTATAAAAATTTATACCATGAAAACTTACACAATATCACTGACATTTAACGCAATTAGCGGAAACGATCCTTTAGACGCAGCAAAACAATTATCAGAATGGATAAAAGAAGGGGCCGGAGAGATGGTTTATGATTTAATTGATGAAGAAACAGGCGCGAAATTCACCGTTGATTTAGAGGAAAACTACATAAACGAATAACAATGCAGACAAAATCAATAAGGCCACGAAGAACGGCAATAAACCATAAAAACAGGTTCTTCCTTTGGGGGAAAAAGAACGGCCTGGATTTGGCTCAATACAACTTCAGCAGCCTGGACACAACCGAAGCAAAAAAGAAATCCTCTTTCAAAAATAATCCTGAATCAAAGAAGCACAACTACAAATTTTTAAAAATCTAATATCATGGAAAAATATAAAACACTTAGAAACAACAAGCCTTTATTGTCGGTAAAAAAAGATTCCAGAGAAGTAGTTTTCACTACCATAAGCGCAATGTGCGATAATGTTGGGAAACTTACATTAAGAAAAAACGAGCATGGCGATTTTAGATTATCAGGTAATGGATACTCGTTAAGTAATTGGCAAATGGAATACGATAAGCAAGAAATAGAATGGGAGGCAGACGAACAAAACTGGAGCAAAGTTATTAACATGATTAATACAGGAACATCTGTAATTGAAAAAGTAGTTTCACGATAAACCCACTAACCACCAAAGCCATGAAAAATAAACCACTCGAAATATACATTTGGATCGCAATAATTGTAATCCTGATAATAGTTAACTTCATATAACCATGAATACAAAGCAGGTTTTTGACAGGCACAACAAATTCCTGTTACAACAATTAATTCCAAAACCAGGAGAACCGATTGAAGGGAATTCAATAACTGATCCTGAAGACAAAAATTTTCATCAACCAATAAAAGCAAAACCATGAAAAAAGCAACAATTGACATCCTGATACGGTTTATTCTGGCAGTCGGGATATTCACAACTCTATTAATAAAATTCAGTCACTAGGACTTTAACTCAAAATCAAAATGGAAACAATACAAAGCAGGAAAGAAAAAGGCAAAATAGAACGTGAAATCCGGGCCATTGGCACAATGATAAAGAACGAAAGGAAAATACAGAAACTATCCCTGGTCCAATTATCAGAAAAAGCCTTCGGTGATCCTTTCCATAACAAAAGCATCTCAGAAATAGAAAGAGGACTCAGGCCGTCAGTCGCATTTATGACCATAGTAAAAATAATGAAAGCCCTGGATATTCCGGTAATCTAACAATCAAAACAAACTACCATGGCAACTATTAACAGAGATATAGATATTGATTTAGACGATTTCGATTTAGATGATATTCTGGACGAAATAGAAAAAAGATATAGTGGAAGATATTCCGATAAAAACGATAAGAAAATCATTGAAGAATTCATAAGTGATTTTCGACCTGACATTAAACAATTACAAAAACTGTCTTTATTAGACCAAATGAAAATAGATTTCCTGATTAATAATATTCAAAAAATAAAATTAAACGACTTAGAAAACTTGATTTAAAACCAAACAAACCACCGTAACCGTACTATGAAAAGCAAAGAATCGAAATCCAAAAAATTCCAGACAGTAAAGTTTACCAGTTTAAAATTAGCCGTTGAGTTCAAAGAAAAAATCGGCAGCATCTATAACCTTCGAAAGTATAAAAACGGAAAAATAGGAGTTCGCATTCGAGCAATAGAAAGTAACATCAACCCATTCAAACAATTCAACAACTTATCTTACTAAAAATAAAATCTCATGAATACAGAAATATTAAACGAAGCAATACAATTACACCAAAAAATAAACCAAAAGAAAAAAGAACTTGAAGAAAAAACATTTGCTTTAAACTGTCTTAATAGTGATAACGCCGGAAGCTGCATTATCAATATTAAAGTTAAAACTAACGAAAAACACACTAATTATATCAACAGAACAACTACCGATCACCCAATTGAAATAGCTGTTTTAATTAACGTAATAGAAGACTCTTTATCTGCTTTGCAAAACGAAATTGACGATTTAGAATATAAATTCAAAAAAATGTAATATCATGAAAAAACTATTTACAATTCTCGTAATCGCAGTAACAATGACAAACTGCTCAAATGAAATCTCAGAAGAAACAATTTCCGGTGGAACCTGGAAAATAGAATCCTCAATGTTGGACGGTCAAAAAAGAGAATCAAGCGACACATACCAATTCACCTCGGACAACAAAGTAGTCAGGAATTCAAAACACGGAGCATTTGTAGACAGCGGAACATATACGCTTATTAAAAATGAGCTAAAATGCACGTTTACAAATCCAAGATTGGCATATCTTATAGTTCAGGTAAAATCAATCGACAAACACACCTTAAAATGGGAAACTCACAATAGTGCAGGTTTCTTTCAGGAAACATTTAAACGATAATACATGACGTACAGAAAGTAAAAAGCCCTCTAGTGATAGTAGGGCTTTTTTGATTTACAAAGTTTTCGTTAAATCTTACTAAAAATTGTTTACTTTTATTTTCCATAAACGCTAACACACAGCAATATGGAGCCTCTCTCTACCGAAATCATCATGTCAACAAAGACATATCAAGAACTGATTAAAAAAAAACAAACCATCCCTGCATCATTCCTGCTTCGTCGCAATGTCCGGGAAATCATATCAAACGCTTTGAGAGTGTATAGATTCTCAGGTGAAATACCTAACCATGTTAGTAGTTATAACCTGAAGGTGGTTCTGGATTTAATAGAAATGGAAAAACCCGCTTAATTAGACGGGTTTTTTTAGTATCAGTGCCTTGTTGCTTAATATGAAATTATCAAACTCTCCTTTGCGTCTTATGTAGTCGTATATTTCTTTACACACATGGCCGTATGGCATTGCTGTAAACGAAAACAAATCAAGTAAAGGGGCTTCCTTGTTTTTTGTAGTATCCACTGCACAAACAAAAAAATGCAGTTTTAATACTTTCAGCATAGACAGGTCGTTGTCTTTTTCAAAATCCTTGTCTGGATTCGAGTCTATCCACCATTGAACCAATCCCATTACTATATATTCGAAAGCTAATAACTGTTCCTGAGTCAATGTGGTTTTAGGCTGTTTCTTGGACAGCCTTTTAACCCACTGATCGAATGTAAACATCAATTCATCCATTCCAATACTCGTTAAGTTTATCAGCGTATTCCTGCTTGCTCGTCTTAGAATAATGCGACATCATTTCCTTGGTTTTCCATGCCCCCACCGACATCAAAACTTCATCCGATACTTTGCCTTTCAGATTAGAAACAAAGCTGATACGGCCTTTGTGAGAGCTTATCAGTTGCCACTTAAAAAAGTAGCCTTTCTCTTTGCGCTTGGTTGTTGGGTTCCACAATGTTGAGTAAACCTGAGAATCAATCCCGGCCAACCTGCAAATTTCCTTCAGTTGCTTATTGTACACCGTAACTGTTGTTGTAGCAGGCAGATTTCCAAATCTTTTATTTAGAATCATTCTAACATAATTATGAACCGGTATCTTGGTAAACTGACCTGTCTTCTGAGTCTTAACAGAGATAATCCCGTCCTTGATATTATCTGTATTTAGGTTGGTTCGAAGATCCGATACCCTGATTCCTGAGAAACACGATATGATAAAATTATCCCTTGCGTTTTCCAGGTGATAGTCGTTATTCAAATCCAGATTAAATATCTGTTCGAGTTCATCCTCGTTCAGATAAACACCTTCCGACTCATCCTGTCTTTTGTCAAGAAAAATCCTTTTCTGAAAATCATTTGAGATCCTGATATTGTCTTCAATAGCGCGATTGCACATAAACCGGAACCTGCCTACTTCTCTGTCAATCTTAGACACACTATAACCTTCCTGCTCCATGAATTCCACAAAGCTGTAAATAGTATCGCTTGATATGTCTTTCATCACAATTTTCGAGGACTTTACCTCAAATCTCACCAAAAGTTTCAGGAAATTTTCGTACTGAGCCTTCAGTTGCAGCCCCATGGTTTTATTATGAGACACCTTCCATTTCTCAGCCTTGTTTTCAAGCCAGTGTTTGCTGAAGTCAGACAGATATATTTTGTGGTCAAGGTTAACTAATCCTTTTTCTTCCGATGGACGGCTGAACACTGAAGCAATTGTTTTTTGAAGCCAGGTTTTGTCTATCAAAATTCCCTGAACATAATCATTGTTGTATTGATTTAAGACCGACAACTTCAATTCCAATAACTTAGCATTCAACAGCGAATTATCTTTGAATGACTGATTCTCTTGGCTCCACATATCAGGAGTCACCGAAAGTTCCAAAGCCACAGACAAATCAAAATCCTTTCTGTATATTCTCAAAAGCAATTTGCTGCTTTTCTTAGTCGAATAACATTTATAGCTCAGGTTCATCGCTTATCAGTTTAAATGAATATTGATATGTCTTCCCAGTTTTTGAGTCAATAACTTTGCTTTCTATATGAGTTTTCAATTCGCAAAGTTCAAATATGGTAAATGCGTGTTGTGCTGAAAGTTTAATGAACCCTTCTATCAATGCTTTTTTTTCTTCTTCTTTCATGGTAATTGAGTTTTGGTGAAATCCGGTTAATTATTATCGTTAAATCTTTTTATCTTAATTGTCTTATCATATAATTTCATAACAGCTTCCTCGGCTGCATATTTACAAGTTTCGCTACCTAAATAATCTATTACTTTTTCAGGAACCAATGCCCCGAATGACTTCTTTTTATCCTTTGGATCTATGCTTTTTCTACCTCTTTTCATTTTGTTTTTCGTTATATTTACAGTGCAAACATATAACAATAAATGTGAATTAAAAAATAAATTAAATTATTGCGTAATTAAAAAACATTCCTATCTTTGCTCCGAACCAAAACACCATATATGAAGAGATTTTTAATTACCTTTTACGTAGAACACTGTGATGAGGCAGTGGACCATGAAGAAATTGTTGAAGCATTAAACAAAGAATCGGCACTGAAAATATTCCTTCACAATAATCAAAACAGATTAATCAAAAGAGGCAAAAACTCAATACAAGTCAAACAAATCAACTAAATCAAATTACCATGGAAACAATTAAAATTCAAGTACACGAAACCGTATCAAGAGAAGTAGAAATAACTTTACCAGTATTTAAAAAAAGTATTTGTCATTTCTTCAAAGTGTACAATGATAAAGAATGCATCTGTGTAACAGATACATCTTTTAATCCATCAATAGCAGTAAACAATGCGACTATTGCTTTTATGTCGGACCATGTGGAGTGTACAGAATCAGAATTCCTTGAAGCGTATAACAAAGTATCAATCCGTCTCGAAGAACTAGCACTGGGAATGTAATGAAAAAAGAATTAATCACAATCGCTATATGCTTCACCGCTGCTTTTGCAATAATGGTGATCGTAGTATTAAAATAAAATCTAAATCAAAATATTATGTCAAACTTACAGACTCAAAATAATACTCCGGTAGTAGGAGTAAAATCGCTTTCAAACTTTTTGAATTCGGACGCTATAAAAAGCAAGTTCGCCGAAGTATTAGGAGACAAGGACAAAGGAGTTTCTTTCGTGACTTCAATACTTTCGGTAGTCAACTCCAATGGAGCATTAGGCAAGGCTGACCAAAACTCGCTCTATACCGCGGCTTTGATGGCCGCAACACTTGATTTGCCAATCAATCCAAGCATCGGACACGCTTACCTGGTTCCGTTCAAAACACGTCAGGCAGACGGATCATATAAAGATATGGTTCAGTTCCAGTTGTCGGCTAAAGGAATAAAGCAACTGGCAATGCGTTCAGGGCAATTCCTTACAATCAACGACTCAGACGTAAGAGAAGGAGAAATCGAAACCGTAAACAGGCTTACGGGAGAAATCAAATTCAACTGGATTCAGGACGACAAGGAAAGACTGTCTAAGCCGGTAGTAGGATATGTTTGCTACTTCAAATTAGTAAATGGTTTTGAGTCAACAATGTACATGACCTCAGAACAAATGATGGAACACGCCAAGAAATATTCCATGACATTCAAGAAATTCGGAACCGGACTATGGAAAGACGAATTCGGGAAAATGGCATCCAAGACTATCATAAAACTGCATCTTGCCAAAAATGCCCCGCTTTCAACTTCCATGCAAAAAGCAATGGTTTCAGATCAGGCCGTTATCAAGAACGACAACTTCACCAATCAGGAAACAGTTGATATTGAGGTGGAATATGCCGACAATCAGACAACGGTACTTGATATTACCGATGTAAATAACAGTAGTATGCGTGAACGTGTAATCGAGCATATCACCAACTCCACTACTTTAGAAAAACTGGAGGAATGTGAAGCAGGAATCGGTGCTGAGGATCATGAGTTAATCGTGATGTTCGACGACAAGAAAAGAGAATTGACGAAATCTAAAAAGAAATAATTTATGGCAAACATTTTATTCAGGGCATCCGGGATAGCGGCATTAATGACCGAAGGCAGAGGCACAACACTTTCTGAAAAACAATCAGAAACTCTTAAAGGTTATGAAGAAAGAATCGCTTCCGGAGGCAAGGCTTTAACTCCAAACCAACAAAAGGAATTCGAGGATTTCACAAGACGCAGAGATGCGCCGCCTGAGTTGTCAGATACTGCAAAAAGGTTTATTGAGAAAATGTGGCTACTTAACCAGAAAGGCTACTACAACCAACTTGAAAACAAATACGTTCACAAGGGGCTTTACGGAGAGGATCAGGGAATCGGGCTTTTATCCAAGATTGAAGATTCGTTCTACATCAAGAATGACGAGCGTAAAACTATCGGAAACATCACCGGAGAGGCAGACATCGTGACCAAGAAAAACGGTTCCAAAATCATCAAGGACATCAAGTCAAGCTGGAGTCCTGAAACATTCATGGGTGGCGACTTAAACTCCACGTATGAATGGCAAGGCCGAACTTATATGTATCTTTACGACGCAGATGAATTTCACCTGCATTACACGTTAACCGACTGTCCGGACCACCTTTATGAAAACGAAGTCTGGAAGCTGAAAAACAAGTACGGAATCATCGACATCGAGGACGAAGCAGTAAAGCCTTTGTTCGATCAGCTTAGGCGAAATCTGATATTCTCAGACAATCCCGCATACACTCCGGAAGAACGTGTTAAGACTTTCAAAATAACACGCTGTCCAGTCAAAGAACAGGCATTGCTTGATAAGATTGAGCCTGCAATAGAATATTACAATAAAATAAAGTTAAACCAAATTTAAATTAAACAACATGATAAGATTTGAAGCCATCGGGCGAGTAGGAAAAGACGCAGAAGTAAAAGAATTCGGAACCAACCAGGTGATTAACTTCACGGTTGCAGTTTCTGAGAAATTCAAAGACAAAGATGGGCAGCAACAGGAGACAACAACCTGGATCACCGTGTCAAAATGGGGAAACAATACAAACATAGCTCAGTACATCAAAAAAGGAGACATGATTTATGTTTCAGGTAAACCAAATAACAGAGCTTATTTGGCTGCTGACGGTACTGCAAAAGTAGATAACGGTATCACCGCTTTTGATATTCAGCTATTAGGAAGCAAGGGCGATAACTCAAATTCAGCTCCGGCTCCACAGCAACAACCGGCAGATAATTATAGTTCAGATATGCCAGAAGATGATCTTCCGTTTTAAGATATTTCTTACAAAAACAAACAAACGGGTTCCGAAAGGTTCCCGTTTTTTTTTATGTCGTTATCTTATTATACGAATTCTCAGCGACAAATCCAACATGATTAACATTTGTTTAAAATTCTTATCGACGTAATACACCTAAACTCAGTGAGTTGCAGTTTTTGTGTATTTTTTTCAGAAAATTTTGTATTTTTATTGTAGGAAATCAAAGAAATAGTTCTACATTTGCTACCACAACAAACAAATACACGATGAAAGAATTAGAAGACAAGGTTTATATCCTTATAGGCAAACAAGGAAGATTAAAAGTTGCAGAAATGCTGGGAATGAATTTCAGGACACTCACTTCGAGACTTGAAAATGGAAGATGGAAAAAATCAGAAATAGAAGCAATAGAAAAATTATCAAATTAAAATTCAAAACACACACATACCATGGAGACCAAAGAGTACAACAAGTTTAAATTCCTAAAGGAAAACAGAGTTATCACACCTGCAACAGTAAAAAAAATAGAGGCTTCAATCAAAGAGTGGGGAGTGATTCCAGGAAGACCAATCTTAATAGACAACTTCTTCAACATCATCGACGGTCAACACAGATTTACAGCCCTTAGAAACCTTGATTTACCAATCAGCTACGAAGTTATCACCGGTGACGTAATCGCCAAAACAATGGCCCTTAATTCAAGCCAGAGCCAATGGAAAGTTATTGACTACATCAAGAGTTATTCGGATCAGAACATTGACTGCTACAGAAGGCTTTTGAAATTTGAAGAAAAGTATCAGTTCGGAACTTCTGCAAGCATCGCGATTTTTACAGGAACAGCTTTAAAATCATCTGCATTACGCAGCGGGAAAGTTTTTGAACCGTATGCACACGCCGAGGAAATCGCCGAATACATCTTATCACTGAATCAGATTTCGTTCTACAAGACAAAGGATTTCATTTCAGCTGTAATCTCCCTGCATAAAAAAGCATCTGCAAAACAGCTTGAAGTTATCCAGCAGAATATCCTGAGACTTCCAAGATGCGCCAAAACCACAGATTATCTTACTGCTTTCGAGAATATCCTGAACTACAAAAAAAGAGGCAACAATATCATTAAACTTTAATTAATTAACGGTTGCTGGTAATCCTTAAACCAAACAACAATATGGGAAATGTAAAGACAATTTTTTGCTCAACATATAGTTCAAAAACAAATACAGAATTACAAGTACACCTTGCTGACAATAACGAACTGCTTATTGAAATCGAAAAACAAGGTAACGAGAATCCTTTCGACACTAAAAAAGTACACCTCGACAAGCACTCCGCCATATTACTGGTTAGGCATCTTAAAAAGTTTATCGGATACTTAGAATATGAATCATAATGTCCGGCTGGATCAAAGTTCACCGACAGTTAGTTCATCATTGGATTTGGGAAAACACTGACTATTTGAAATGGTGGTTAGATATTATAATAGAAGCCAATCATGAGGAGCAGAAGGTCTTGATTAAAGGTGTTTTATTTACCTGTAAACGAGGAGAAAAACTGTACTCTTTGGATACCTGGGCAAAACGATGGAACACCAATAAAAGCAAAGCAAAGCGTTTTTTAGATTTATTACAAAAGGACGAAATGGTCCTGTTAAAAAATGAAACGGTTACGACACGGTTAACTATCTGTAAATACGACGATTATCAGGATGTGCGAAACGCAAGTGAAACGCAAGTGAAACGCAAACGAAACGCAAGTGAAACGCAAGTGAAACCAATTAAAGAATGTAAAGAATTAGAAGAATGTAAAGAAGATAATAATAAAAATAAAGCTGAGATTTTTTACAGGGAATTTGACCATTTAAAAATCACTTTTGAAGAAGTTGAAAAATTAAAAGAAAAATACCCTGTTGAACAAATTAATTCAGTGTTAGATAAAATTGAAAATTATAAAAAGAACACTTCTTACAAATCCTTATATCTAACTGCTGGGAATTGGCTAAAAAACGAAACTGATAACAATAACAATAAAAATTTAAAAGATGAACCAAAAGTCGGAAGGATGCCAATTAGTGTCGCTTACAAAAACGCAACAGGCTGGGGGGATATTGAAGTTTAGTGATGTATCCAACATTTCAGATGTATCATTTGTAAAAAAAACATACGGTTTTATAAAAGTCAGGGATTTTCAGCAGGATTCAGATTTAAAAAACACAATCGGAGAAATGCTTTTCAAGGCTGCGAGATTAGCCGGAATCAAAGATGAAATCAGCTACGACGTAAAAGCTGATTTAATGAAAACGATTCTAGGTTATTTTAAAGACCTATCTATTGAGGAGATATACAAAGCCTTCGAATTAGAAAGAAACTGTGTCTACGACGTCAAAACAGAGCATTTTCAGCTTTTCGACAGCCAATATGTTTCTGAAATCTTGAAAAAGTATAAAAACTGGAAAATTAACCAGAAAAAAGCCAACAACATTTCGGCTCCAAAACAGGAAGTCGTGGTAACAGATGGTGACAAGGATAAAATAAGAAATGAATACCTGAAGTCCGTTTACGATGATTTAAAAGCAGGTAACGAACCAAGCACCTGGATGGAATTCAAAAGACTGGAGGCTCTTGGAATGATTTCGATAACCGACGAGCGAAAAAAGGATATTTACTCTGAGGAAAAAAACAAATATGCTGTCGAGCAAAGAGAATTAGCCAATATAAAGGGTTTTCATGAAGGCAGGCAGATATTGCAGGATTTAACCGCCAAGATAACCAGTCTAAAACCTGTTGAAATTGTAAGAAAAAGATGCTGGTCTAGGTGTGTAAATGAATACCTGAAAGACCATTTGGAAGACTTTGAAACATTTAAAAAAGCTATTAATTAAATAACCCAAAACCAAAAACCATGGACAGAGAATTTTACGCAGTACAGCAGAAAATCGCCAGAATGGAAGACAAAAAACCACGAAAAGTGACTTTGGTAAACAAGGTACTGACAGAATTAGAAACACTTGAAGTAGGCGATGAGTTGGACAAAATATCGCTCATCAGGAAGCTGTGGCGAATGGATGTCGATTACTTCGTAATTCGCTCATTTGATGTCGCATACCACAAATCGAAACAACTGATACCTGAGAAAACTTTCAGGACAGCAGGAAAAATAATAACAAGACTAAAATAAATAATTATGATAACCATAGAGGAGTTTTTAATGGAAAACGGATGCAAAAGAGATATATCAAGTTCAGAGATATGGAATAATGTAACCATTCATGAGATAAGAGATATTATATCTATTCATACTCAAGAGGCATTAAAACAAGCGAGTGAAAAGGTTGTTTATGGTGAGGGTTATGATGATGATTTTACTACTACTCAATCAATCCTCAACGCCTATCCACTAGAAAATATTAAATAAACCAAAACCCAACCATGAAGAAAATTTTTACACTTATTGCTATTACAGTTTTACTCACATCCTGTGCTACCCGAAATATATCAGACGGAATAATCATTGTTCACGAAAAACACACGATACGCAAAAACTATTACTACAAGTTTTTTTACGACTGCTACCAGGACGGAATCAAGCTCAGGATATACAGCAACTCAGACTACAAACCGGGACAACCAATTTTAATAAGATAAACCATGGTAAGAGCAAATGAATTAAGGTTAGGAAATTATGTTTATGACACAAAAGGACATGTAAACACGGTAGGATGGGAAGCATTGAATTATGCAATCAGAGAAGAACACAATCAAATTAAACCAATACCGCTAACAGAAGAATGGCTTTTGAAGTTTGGGTTTAATAAAATAGATCATCATAGGTTTAAAATAAAACCAAGTATTTTTGATTGGTATTATACTTACTCAACACATGATAACGCTTTTAGATATTATGTAAATGATGTAATAATATGTATCGCAACGGTATTTGAAGTCCACCAACTTCAAAACCTATATTTCGCATTGACAAATACCGAATTAACCATAAACAACCAAAACCAAACAACCATGGAAAATCAAGACGCAAGCAAATTAATGACCGCAGAAACAGTAGTATTAATGGACGGAACAGTTATCGAAAATGGAGAGAAATAGAAAAACAATCGAGATAGTCGCCTGGATAATATCCCTCGGCATACTCACCATGATGGCAAACGGACTCATCAGCCTTTGGGGAATCATAAACGAAAACGCTTTATAAATGCCGAAAGGATATTCCGCAAGCACGATAACTCCCACTCCGGAAATTATCGCCGACATCCTCTCATCAGAACTGTCGATCAGGTCATTGTGTACAAAACACAACATGGGCTACACTCATGTCCGCAACATTCTCAAACGGGCAGGAATCACAAAAACATCAAAGACAGGACCGGTTCCAAAGCCAAAACCGCCAAAAGTCATAAAGGAAAAAAAACCAAAAGAACTACCAATCAGAGTGATAAAAAAAGAAGTTAAATCAACAGCAAACACCAAGTTTGAACTCCAAAAAGAAAGACTTGAAAACGCAAAATCCGCCCAGGAAGTCTACAGGGAAATGGAAATAAAAAAGATTGCCGAAGGATACAAATACGTTAAAAGAATCGGTAGATTTGGCATCCTTGAAACAGTGCTTGTAAAACAAAATTAAATAAATGAAAAGATTAAGAATTTTAGTTGCATGCGAGGAAAGCCAGGCGGTAACTAAAGCCTTTAGGGAACTGGGTCATACAGCCTACAGTTGTGACCTTCAGGATTGCAGCGGCGGCCATCCGGAATGGCACATAAAGGGAGATGTTTTAAAGATATTGAATGACGGATGGGATTTAATGATTGCTCACCCAACATGCACATACCTTACCAACAGCGGAGTATGCTGGCTGTACAACAAGACCGACGGCAGTAAAAACACTGAAAGATGGGAAAATCTGCAGGAAGGAGCTTCTTTTTTCAAAGCCCTGCTTGATGCTCCGGTTCCTTTTATAGCTGTGGAAAATCCAATCCCTCATAAGTACGCAGTAGAAATAATAGGGCAAAAATACAGTCAGTTAATACAGCCATACATGTTCGGTCACGCCGAAAGCAAAGCCACCTGTTTCTGGTTGAAAGGACTTCCTAAATTACAGGAAACCGACAATGTAAAGGAAATCTGGAAAAGCTTACCTAAAAACGAAGCGCAGAGATTACATTACCTGCCACCTGGTCCGGAAAGGGCAAAACTCCGCTCAAAGACCTTTGAAGGTATAGCAAAAGCAATAGCCGCACAATGGAGCGAATACGTACTGAATCAACTTAATCAAAACTAAAACAATGGGAAGAAGAAAGAAAAACCTGGAAAACATCGAGGTGAACAAGCCGGAATTTATTACTACAACGAGTACAGACCATCTTAACGGAGACATACTTGAACGATATTTCGAGGCAGACAGAAAGCCTCATTTCATGGACGAAGTGGTTCAGCCTACATCAGAAGAAAGATTCGACACAGTAGTTAACCGTACCCTTTCGGAAATACGGGAACTTTTGGTAGTCAAAGGAAAGGAATACCGCAGAAACAACAATCCTTATCACAATTTCGAAGCAGGAGCAAATATGACGTGCAGGATTCCTGAAAGAGTCCTAAACGGATTCCTACTTAAACACCTGATTTCCTACAACGACATCATAAACGATATTGAAGACGGAAAGCTGCCGACTGAGAAAATTGTTGAGGAAAAGTTCAATGATATTCTGGTTTACTTCTTACTTCAAAAAGCCATGATTTTAAAAAGAATTGACAATGGAGTTTAAAGAAAAGCCAAAGGAAACTTTCAATAAAGTCAGGTTCTTGGACTACTACATGGAAGGTCATGCTGGATTCATAGCTGGGGGTTGTTTTAAGAACATATTTAAAAATCAGAAAATAAAAGATTTAGATATGTTTTTCGAAAACGAAAACGATTTTTTAAATGCTAAGGTTTTTTTTGAAACAAATGAAGACTATATTTTTTCTTACGAGAACGACAACACAGTTTCGTTTAAAAACAAGAAAACAAACGTAAGAATAGAGCTTATCAGGCACACCTACGGAACAGCTATTGAGATAATTTCAATGTTTGATTTCTCAATAACTAGGTTTGCTTACGCTAGGAAAACAGATGAACAAGGAATACTATACTACAATGTTTTTGTAGATACATTTTTCGAGGACTTAACCAATAATAAATTAGTAATAGACGGCGATTTAATGTATCCAGCATCTAGTTTTGAACGGTCATACAGATACAGAACTTATGGTTTTGGGCTATGTAGAGAGAGCAAGCAAAAAATGATTGAAGCATTAAGAAATGTGGACACAAACACGCTAAGTAATGACTTATATTTCGGACTTGACTAATTATGAAGGACACCAAAAAATGTAAAAACTGCTCAAAGGAATTCAAAATCTTCAAAACAACCGACAAGTGGTGTTCTCAGGAATGTTTCAAGGAAGGCCATGTTCCGAATCTGAAACTGAAATCTCTAAAGCCAATCAACAAGGTGTCTGAAAAACGCAAAGAGATCAACAAGATTTACGAATCGGTACGGATAGAAGTCTTGACCGAGGCAAAGTTCAAATGTTTCATCGACGGCTGTACAAATGTCGCCAATACAATAGAACACACGGCAGGAAGGATAGGTTTCTACGACGAAGAAGCCCGAAATAACAATACACCGCTTGTGATAGACAAACGCTTCTTAAAAGCCTGCTGCCTGCATCACAATGGAGAATTGGAAAATAATCCAGAACTCAGCAGAAAATATCAACTAAGTAAAATAACAGGGAAACCTAAAGAAGAAAAATAAATGAACCTGCAACAAGTAACAAGAACAGAGGGAGTCGGTAAATACAAAGGCATGACTTCTGAGGAAATAGTATCCGCAATTGCTCGCCACGGAGTAATTAAGAACGACAACGGCAAACTTATAAAGTACCTGATGAAAGAGCATCATTGGTCGCCTTTAGATATGATAAACTTCGGTTTTGAAGTTGAGACATCAAGGGCAATCGGATTGCAATGGATTCGGCACAAAAGCATAAACCCACAGGAGCATTCTCAAAGGTATTCAGATCGTGTTTTATTTGAAAACATTGAGTTAAGACTGGAGCATCCTACGAACAGGCAGAGTAGTACAGAAGCTGTCGGAACTATCTTTTACATGGACAATGACTTTGATGCCGACACCTTAGAATGGTCAGAATTTGTGTCTGAGGGAAAAGAACTGTTAGAGACAATAGAGGCTTACTACAGAAAAGGAATTGACAAAGGCATAGCAAAAGAATGCATGCGAATGTTTTTACCAGGATGCACAACCACTACACTTAATTTTAATGGAACACTTAGAAGCTGGTTAGCTTTCCTGAATGTACGATTAGATTTTCACAGCCAGAAAGAGATAAGGATACTTGCTAATCTAGTAGGTGATGCTTTAGAGAAAGAGCTACCAAACGTATTTTCCAACATTGATTGGAGAAACGGGATGTTTATGTAAATGTTAGTTTAGAAGCCTTGTTCAATTGAATTAATATCTTATCTTGCGCTAAATTTTAAGAACATGAGGAATAGTCCAAAGAGAATAGATATTAATTCAAGAATAGGGTTAGTGAAATTTAACCAAGAAATAGTTAAGTTTTTAAAATACCTAGATAACGGCAGGCATTTATACGAAATTAAATGTAATTACTGCTCTAACCAGTACGAGAGTACTATTGAAAATTTTAAGGATGTAAGGAAATCTGGTAAATCATGTAGAAAATGTTCTAATATTCAGAATAAAGAGTATACTTCATTAAGTATGTCTGATGCGCAAATAAGCATTACATATTCTAATTATAAAAGTAGAGCAAAAAGCAAGGATTGGGATTTCTCACTAACAAAAGAAACTTTTAAATCGCTTATTTTTTCTGATTGCCACTATTGCGGTCAAGAACCTAATAAATGTAGGTTAGATAGAGCGAAAAGAAAAAGAGAGTACGATGCGTCTTTTTTAAGCAATGGAATAGACAGGATAGATAGCTCTATTGGTTATTTAGTTGAAAACTGCTTACCATGTTGTGAAGACTGTAACAAAGCTAAAAGAAACCTGTCATATAATCAGTTTTTAGATTTAGTAAAAAGAATAAATAACCATTTAAACCTATCCGAAACTGCATGACTAAAAATCCACTCATAATCTCAATGCCCCTCATCACACATATACCAAAAACGGACAACAAAAAAGCCCCGAACAAGTATATTAAGATAAACGGGCAGTCAATCTACAACGGATCGCTTAACACATTCGCAAGGGCAATTGTAGTGAATAATCTCCATAAGTTTTTCAGCGACTCTATACCGGAAGAATACCTGAACCTGAAACTTGAAAAGGTAAAACATATAGAGTACAGGTTCCATACGGTAATCAACCACGGAAGCATACAGAGACGAAACGGAGTAAAAACATGGAAGCCGGCAAAGAAGGATTATGTGTGTAATTGGGATTTGAATAACCTGAGCGACATTTGGGTAAAAACAGGAAATGACAGCCTGGTGTTGTCTGGAGTCTTGGCAGATGATAACGTGGGAATCATACCAAAAACCTCATACGAATTCGTTGAAGTTGACCACATCGACGATTTGGAATTAACAGTAACAATACACTTATAATGTCAAAAGTAAATTCAATGTTCAAAGATTACGCGGTTTTCGAATATGACTCAAAGTCCGGGACAGCTGGCGAAATCATAAAATCAAAACTGACAAAAGAGCAAGCAAGAGAGCTGTACAATACACTTGGAGCTAACCACGGCTGGTCACGCATAGAAACATATAACAATATCAAAAACAATTAAAATGACTACATTATTTTTCAAAGAAATTATTAAAAAAGTTGAGGACTTCATGAGAATGTCTAACCAGGAAGTGAACCACAAACCTGTACTTGTCAGTAATCCTGACTTATACAAATTGAGATACGATCTGATGAAGGAGGAAAACGAGGAGTATTTAACCGCCTGTGAGGAAAACGACCTTGTTGAAGTTGCAGATGCCTTGGGAGATCAGCTTTATATTTTAGTCGGGACAATTTTATCTCACGGAATGCAGCACAAAATTGAAGAAGTGTTTCAGTTGATACACGAAAACAATTCAAAAAAATGCCCTAATGGAGTTTGCTTATTCAGAGAAGATGGCAAATTAATAAAGCCAGATGGTTTTGAAAAAGTCGAACTTTCAACCATTTTTTAAATGAGTAAATCCAACAAAAAAGACCTGACACTTAGGAAAAGTCTTCAGACATTCGAATTCTATAACACGCACATGCAGCTAAAGAATGAGAATATAACTTTTCCTAAGAATCAGTATAACGATGCCTACAAGGTGATAATGTATTACATGAGGCTGATTGAGAAATCAAAGCTCCATAAAACATGCAGTGTTTGTTCAAAGGTAAAGCCGGTATTGGATTTTACTATAACATACGAGCAAAAACTAAACTCGTCATGCAAGGAGTGCGCCACCGAATATTACCGAAACTACCGGGAAGAAAACGCCGAAGAACTGGAAATGAAAAGAATATTCTGGGACATTCAGATTACCGAAAGAAATAAAGAAAAAGTAAAAAACAAACTAAAATAAACCAAATTACCATGACAGATAAAGAACTAGACCAACAGAAGAAGACAAAAATATACCTTATCACAAACGAAGAAGGGAAATTCATGAACGTGGAAATACCTACAGTTCCTTACTTCACAACTAAGCTCTGGCTTGGAAGTTTCGCCACCGAAAAAGGCAAAAAGGCGTTTGACAAGAACATAGAATACCTGAACAGGATAGGTACATTCGGAACCCTGAAAATGTTCGAGACAAATGCCTTTGAATATCTTGCGGCGTCTTCAATAGAAACCACAACAACTATCATTACACTTGATATTTGCGCCAAAAGAATAGAGGTTGCCCGTGATATGATTCCGGGAGTTTCACTTGCCACCAAGGAAGTGCGAAAATCCATGCTGAACACCTCTGGGAAGATAAAGTTCATCAGCCCTATGTTTGAACAATGCGTCACCAACAACGAGGATTTTACTTACGATAACCGCGGGGCGTATGAGGAGATGATCGGTCACATGGCTGAACTTGAAATGTGGGAAATCGCCGAAGCAAATGAATTGTTCAGAGCCAGGAAAAAGAACAAAAAAACAATCCTCGGAAGCGCCAAAAGAATCAACAGTAAAAAAGAATAAATGAAGGTATTAGAACTTTTCGCAGGATCAAGATCGGTAGGCAATGCAGCCGAAAAATTAGGGATGGATGTTTTTTCAGTTGATTGGACTCCTTACGATAAAATAAATCTGTCAATTGACATTGAGGAACTGTCAAAAGACCATGTTCCTTTCACTCCCGATGTTATCTGGTCAAGCCCTGACTGCACCACTTATTCGATAGCTGCTGTAAGCAAGCATAGGACAAACAGCATAGAGCCAAAAAGCGAATACGCACACAAATGCGACAGGGTAAACAAGCATTGGATAGGCATGATAAAGTATTGGCTTGTGATAAATCCGGACATGGTGTTTTTCATAGAAAACCCTCGTGGCATGCTCAGAAAAATGCCGTTCATGCAGGAGTTCAAACGTCATACGGTTTGGTATTGCACTTACGGCGACGACAGGGCCAAACCGACGGATATTTGGACCAATTCAAAAACATGGGTTCCTCGACCGATGTGCCACAACGGAAACAAGAACTGTCACCATCAGCCTGCGCCAAGAGGCTCGAAGACGGGTACTCAGGGCAAGAAAGACAGTTACAACAGGTCCAAGATACCGAATGAGTTATGTGTCGAAATACTTGAATCAACTATCAAGTAATGGCCAAAAAATTCTCAACCGCAAAACTCCCACACAAAAGAATCCACGACATAGCAGCCCTGGAAAAAGAAAAGAACCAACTCTATGTCTCAGGAGATAATCCCGAAAGGCTTGCCGAGATAGTTAATACCATCAACTTTTTCTATTACGGAATAATACCTCCGGAAGAACCTGAAGAATAATAACAAAAAACCCGCACCATTTACGATGCGGGTTTTGCTTTTTACTGCCTTTTAAAACTCTGTCTCGACACATCCTGTCTTTCGGATATTTGCCTTGACGAATCCTGTCTGGAAGCAGGTTCTGATTTATGTTTTTTGGTGACGTCTTTGAATTTAACCCTCTCCTGTTCTACGCCTGTATTCGCTCCAAACAAACCTATAGATGTAAGAAATACCTGCCATGCGTCAGGATCCTCTTTTGCTATATTGTATATCGCATTCCAGTAGATAGGTTTTAGTAAATCCATGGTGTCATCTTCACCAAATACATTTCCGTACTTGTCAACCCTATAAACTTCTCCCGTGTTCGGGTCCACTTCAGGATGAGTCAGCATCAGTTTCCATAAATAACTTGCTGTCGGGGCCAGTTTATTCCCTACAAACTTAACTCCAAGGTCGCCATAGGCATCCGTTCTTCCGACTCCCAAGTCAGATATTTCACCGGAATCCCTTTTCTTGGTCTGCTGAGAAAGTGTCCTTGCAAAAAACACAGCCCAGGTTCCAAGCCCATGCCACATATCAAATGTGAATTTCCCTTTTCGCAGTTTCCCGAAGTCAGAGCTTCTTGGATCTGTTTCAATGGTCCATTTTTCCTCGTCATCATCAGAGGCCGCATTTGCTGCCGCCATGAATGCCGTGGCAAAACCTGTGATAGCCACAAATGATGTAACAAACGATTTTACGGCCATTTGCTGAGCTACCGTAGACTTAACCTTATTCAGAGAAGTTATGCCTTTCACATTGCTCCAATCAGCTAATCCGCCGTAAAAGAACGGGTTCAGTTGTTGAAACTGAGATACAGCCATTCTTGCAGAGAAAAACACTACTGCCAAATCCTTACTCACCATCTCGGCACGTCCAAGGTTGGCCCTTCCGGAAAATACGTTTATGTATTTAGCCAGCTGTTTATACTGCTCGAAGTGGTTAATCGGGTCATAGCCCTGCTTTTCAAGCTCCTTAACCCCTTCCTCAAACTTCAGTACTTTCATGTGGTTGGAATAAGTCACGGCTCCTCTTTCAAACATTTTCCAAAGGTTAGAATCCTTAAACTGATCCCCAGCCATCTTCCTGTCTTCGGCAGTTACTTCTTTACCCATCATGGTTTTTAATTTCCCTAAAGGCGTAAGTATTTCTCTCTCTCCTGTGGCTTTATTAAGCCCTTCTCCAATTGCATTCCATGTGTCATTCACTAAATCCAGCTGAAACGCTTCCTCTGTGGCATCAATCCTGTGGTCAGTACCGGTAAGTGTAAGTTTAGCCTTCTGCATCAAAGGATACAGCGGGTGAGTTTTTACTATGGTCTCGTACTTCTGAGCTGTCGTGTTAGACGAAAAAGCCTTTCCAAGCATGCCTATGGACCTGAATACTTCTTTTGGATTCCTAACAAGCATCTCAGTAGTCAAAAATCCTGTCTGCATAAGTACAGCAGAAAACTCCCCACCGGCCTTGAATAATCGAGGCAGTCCAAGTACGTTCCCGACTCTGCCCCACCATTTCCTGAATACGTGCTGATTGTCAAGTTCCTGCTTGTACTTTTCCTTGTCAAAAATAGCCTTCTGTTCCAAAAGCTGTCTTTCTATTTCTAGGATTTCAGCATCAACCGGCAAAGGTTTTGGTTTTCTGGTTGAGAAATCCTTCTCCTGTATCCTGCGCTTCAATTCCTTGATACGATTCTTTCTGGCTTGTTTTGCTGTCTCCAGCCTTTTCATTTCAGCCAATCCACTGTCTTGACGCATCTCGTCAATCTGAGCTTCCAATGCTTTTTTCTGCGCTCTCAGTGATTCAAGTTTGTCAGAAGTCACAGGTGTAGGCTTTGTCTTGTAAGCAAGATCACCGGAAGCTATTTTCTCCTGCAACTTAGCAACGGCGTCCTCGGTGTTCTTGATTGCCTTGGCTACTTTTTCCTCATACGTAAGCTCAGGTTTTCCTACCAGTTCATCAAGCTCTTTTCTCTTGGCGTCGCGGATTTCCTTCAGGCCCTTTGCCTCATCGTCAAGCTCTATAATCTTTCTCTCAGCCTTCCTTTTTTCTCCGGCAGCTATTTGGTCATCAAGCTGTTCAATCTCGTTTGCAAGCCTTGTTTTGATGGAATCCAACGCTGTCTTCCAGGTCTTAGCTGTTTCGGCATCGTTCATCGGCAGGTCGCGCAACAGTTCTCTCAGTTCACGCTGCATTTTTCTTTCTTCCTTGGTTGCTTCGCGCCTCTGTAGTCCGCTCCTGAGTGGTCTTTGTCCGCTTTCGGCATCTTCAATTCCGGAAATAAGCCTCCCAAGAGAGTTCATCCTGCCTATTTCCAGCTCTATCTCGTCCTGAGTGGGATTTATCGTCTTTCCGTATCTCGTGATAGCGTCACGGACTTCTCTTTCTGTAAAATCCTCGTCCGGGAACATTTCGTTCACATCTGCCTGAACAGCTTCAACCAAATCCTCAACAGTGTCAATACCGTTTTCAACATGACCTCTGATTATAGAGTGCGGAATTTTCAGTTTCCCGTCATCTCCAATCGTGATAGGCTTCTGCTCTCCGTCTGACTGACTGAAGGCATTGGAGAATTGAGCGATAGCTTCTTGCTTTTCCTGCTTACTAATGTTTTGGTTACGTATGTATTCAATTCCTTCTAAAATAGCATCATGAATTTTTCCTGAAGTTTCGATAGTCCTTGCAGCAATCTCGATAGCGGCATCATAAGCCAAACTCACAGGAGTAGCAGCCATAGCTCCGCCCAGACTTGTCGTCTTAAAACTTCTCAGCTTGTCAGCAAATGCCTGAGCCTTGGCTGTTGATTTTATCTGGGCATTTTTGCCAACCTTACTCTGTCTTGCAACTTCTTCAATGATGTCTTTAAGTGACTGTTCTTCCTCAGCCTTGACCTTTTCCTTCTGCATCTCGTCAAGTTTCGCTTCAAGTTCCCTGATCTTAGCATCGGCCTCAGTGAATTTCTTCAAAACTTCGTCAGAAATAACCCCGTTATTAGCAGCTTTGTAGTCGGCAACTCTCTTGCTTAGGTTGTACATTCCTCCAGAACCAATATAGATTTTGTTTAATGCAGAATTAAACCTACCTGCATTAGTTCCTTCTTTGGCCATTTCTACAAGTATTTCACCTAAAACCTCACGATTCAAGTCTTCGAAATCTTCTCTTTCGTCCACTTTGGCATTTTCAATTTTAGCTTTAAGGTCGTCTATAATAGCCTGATAAACAAATGCTTTTGTACCGCCGACTATTTTGTTTGTTCTTACTGCGTCTAATGCAGCATACATCCCTACTTCGTCAACAAAAGCTCTAGCGTCTTTTTCTGCTTGAATCTGATTTTCTACTTCATAATCAAGAGAATATTTACTTATAGCCTGCTTAACTGTTGTGCTATTTCCTTCGGAAGCTCTCTTTAAAACAGAACGCTTGCCTTTCTTCTTCTCGAAGTTGTTGTCTGTAGTTTCAGTTGCCTGTTCCTTAGTCTCGGACTTTTCTTCCTTAACAGGTTCTTTCGTGGTAGGGACATCAGTGTCCTCACCAGAATCTACTCTTTCTTCTTTGTTCTTTCCTCTTGGCTCTGTTTCTGTATCTGATACATCATCCTTGCCTTCTCCGACTTTGGCATCTGAGCCAGTCTTTCCTGATTTGTTTTCGGTATTTTCATAGTTGTCTAGTATTGCGTTTTGTGATTCTTCATCAAGTGAGTTAAAGTATTCGTCAAATTCCTTAGCAAGCCTTTCCTCATTGCTGTTTATAATGGCGATTTCCTCGTCAGTCAAGCTGTTTTCGTTTGAAGCTCTCTGGACTTCACTTAAAGGTACGAATTGTTTCGACTGTACACCGCCCATTCCCTGAACATAATGATACCCGCCTCTTTCCTTTGCTTCCTTCAGCGCCTCTATAAGTTTTTTGGCAGGAGCTGTGGTTGTTTTTCCGGCCTTAATGTCTTTTTCTCCTTTTCTAATATCAGCCCATGTGATACCTAATGCAACTCTTTCAGAGCCGACATCTCCGCTCCAGTTCAGCACACCTCTTTCGATTTCCTTCTTGGCATGGTCAACATCGCTCAGGTTGCCGCCCAATTTTTCGTCAAGACTTTTAATAAGCGCCTTTCCTTTGTCAGAAATACCTTTGATTTGGTTTTGAGTCTTAGTATTTACCCAATTCCCGTCAATTGTCTTTGTAAAAACAGTGCCGTTATGCTCGATTTCTGCTTTTATTTCAGAACTTTCTTCAGGTTTTCCAAGCTCAATGGAGGGTTGTGTACTTTTCTCGTCAATAACTTCTTCGAGGGCCGCTCTATTCTCTCCCAGCTGTTCAGGTCTAATTCCAAGGTCTCCATCAACAGGAGGATTATTTGACGATGTTGCTTCATTTGTTATGGTTTGTGGTTGTGATTGTGGAGCAACTTGTGCAATTTCTGCATTAGTTGCCGGTATTGCAGTAGGTGTTTCCGAAGCTGTGTTCTCAGGAGCCGAAGGTAGTGCGGCTTCCGTAGTTTCCGGCAATGTTGTTTCTGCAGACTGAGAACTGGATTCTGCGGACTGAGCTTTACTCGGCCTTCCTTTTTCGTAAATCTCATTTGCCTTAGCAAGCACCTTGTCTTCAGTGGTAGCCTCATTTAGCTCCTTGTCCTTAACTTCAGGGTCAAGACTTGACATGATTTCGCTTTTAGCCTTCCTTTTCAGTTCCTCCTGCATATTCTCAGGAAGCGTATCAACAACCGTAGCCTCACCTTTCAGGATTTTATCTTTAATAACATTAGCCTGTTTTGCCTCCTGTTTCAAATTAGCAAGCAGCATCTTCTTTGTTTCCGGCGAACTGTTGTCATCCTTAATAGCCTGAGCTTTTTCCTTAAGTGTTTCAAGGGTCCCAATCGACTCAATCAACTTCTCCTTAACATCCGGATGCAGCGCCTCGATATTCTCAGTGCTTTTCTGAACAAGCGCCTGATTGTGTTTTACAAGATTATCAATATTCTTGTTTATCTCAGTTTTGGTGGTTTCTGAAATCTCAGGATTGTTAAGCTCGTTTGTAAGTTTGAATATCTGTTTGTTCACATCTTTCATCTCCTTATAATCCTTGTGTGTGGAGTATTTTTTTGCAGCATAAACAGGTACGGTTGTAACAGTTCCCATCCCAACGGCGCTCAATCCCGCATTGGCAATACTATGAAAATCTAATTCCTTTCTGATGCCAGAATTCATGTCGTTAAGCTGCTCTCCAAACTCAACCGTAGATTCCTCTATAACCTCACCAAGAGCTCCCAGTAATGGATTTTTCTCCACAGCCTTAGCAAACATTGACCTGAAACCGTTAGCTACTATTCGAGCACCTTCCTGAGCTCCTTTATTAGATATTATATTTCTAATAGCCTGCCCGGAAACACCTTCAACAAGGGTTCCTATGGTCGCTTCAAGCAAGCCTGTAGTTCCTGCATTTGCTAGTTTTTTATCGGTACTTAGTTCGGGGTGTTCGTCTTTTAACTGAGCGTATTTCTGAGAAGCCGTAGATAGTCCTATTGCCGTGTTTCCAGCAGTCGAACCACCAGATATAATAGCTGCTGCCATAATAGGAAGCGACTGTATCGTGGTTCCTGCAATCATTTTTGCCGCATCAACATATCTATCGTTTTGTATTGCCGAAAGTGCGTCTCCGCCGTATTTTTTATTCTGCTCTTCTATGTTTTTATTTAAGCCACTTATCCTTTCTTTCAGGTGTTCCGCGGGTATGTTCCTGATCCCGTAATACTGCTTAATATCCTCAGCGGTGGCCTTCTTGTCTTTTGTAGGATCTAAAAATTCAAGTGTTTTTCTGGCAATAGTCCCGGCAGGAACCACAGGAGTTAACTTATCCAGTGAATCCATAAATTTATCAGACCTAATCATGTCATACGCCATTTCAGGAAGTTCAGCTATCGACTTGGCTGCGTAATCCACACCAGCACCTAAATTGTCAGCTGCATAATCCAAAAAGCTGTAATCGTCTTCCTCTGCCTTGGGTTTAGCTTTCTCTTTTTCCTTCTTCGCAGAAACAGGTTTAGCCGCAGGTTTTGCGGCTATGTTTGTCGGAGCAGTAGGTAACTGCCCCGGAATCTCTGCAGATTTAAACGGATTTACGCCTGATGTAACCGACGAACCACTCTCTGTTACCGAAGCCGATTTTGGTTGACTTACAGTAGAATCTGATTTTTTTTTTTGAGCGTCTTCATATCCGCTTAAATCCAAGTTCAACCCCTTTGGAGGATTGCTTTCTTCTTTGTACCCGCTTAAATCGAGATTTAAATTTTTAATAGGATCCGGCATACTTTCTATTGTTGATTAGTTAAAGCGTCAATAATCTGCTGTCTTGTTGCTCCTTTGTTTTGTTTCATCAAATATTGTATTTTTTTCTCATCAATGTTTGATGCTGGTTTACTTTTCTTTCCATCACCTCTTGCTTTGTCGTATTCCTCACGAGTGGCATTTCGGTGGTCGTTGTCCCATTCCTCCCTGTTTTTCTCTTTCAGGTGATTCTTGAATGCCTCTGTATCAGGTTTTCCTTTCTTGTTAAAAAAGTTTCCTGCCTTAGCCATAGCCGCAAGTGTTTCCTCACTCGCTAACCTTGTAAATGCCTTGCCTGTCCCTGCGTAAGTAATGGTTCCGTCATCGTTTTTAATAGTCTCTCCTTTTTTATCAATGACACTTCCGGTAACAACCACCCTTCCGTCTTTATTGATAAAGGCACTGTTTACAGACATATTATCCATTCCTGATTTAGTACCTCCTGAATTAACGATAGCAATAGGTTTGACGTAGTTAAGACCGTTCTGATAAACACCATCCTTGGTTACTTTAACCTTTTTTACATTTCCTTTCTCGTCCTTAATATGCATAATGTCCTCAGTAAACGTGGTGTCGTCAAGTTTCACGTCAACAGGAGCGTTTTTAAGTTTTTCTTCCTCCTTGTCTTTTCTACCGATATTAAATTCTTTTACTCCCTGGTAATAACCAGCCTGACCTGAATCAAAGTCTTTTTTAGTTGATTTTGAGTAAGAATTAAGCAAATCATCTTCCATCTTCTGAGCCACTTTCTGTAATTCAGCAGCGTCAGTTACTCTGGTAATCGGCTTTTTATACATTTCAGAAGCTACCTGAGCAACAATATCAGGATTCCCCATTCTTGACTGTACTTCAGATTTTATGTTGTTTTTGATTTGCTCAGAAATATTAGTAGTCCCTGTCTTCATGTACCCGTTAAATCTCTCAGTAACAGGCATTGGATTAGCCGTTACGAAGTTTTTATCCAGGGTATTCAAGTCAACTAAGTGATTGTATTGCTGAAAGTTAGTTCCCCAAGCATTCAAAGGAGAGTCATACACTACTTCTTTTCCGTCAGGCGACATAGCGTAACCATGTGCGGTCCCGTCAGGATTGAATTTAAGTCTGATATTATCCATGGCCTCCCCCGTCTTCATGATTTGGTCTTGAAACAAAGGATGTACTTTACCGTCAGCAATATCTTTTGCAGCACCAGTATAATACGCTTCTGTTTTCTTAGCGCCTTCATTAAGGTGGTTAAGTGCGTTTAGTGTATTTTGCTTTGTTCTGTTGAATTCCGGCCATGAAAGCTGACCTGATTTAAATTTGCTGTACGCATCATACACCACTTTTGTAGCGTCAGTAAACCCGTCACTAAGAAACTTATTCTTATCTGCGTCTCTGGTATACTCAGCCTTCGGCATGTCTTTAAAAGCCGCTTCGTCGTATTTGTCGTCCTGCTCTTTCTTTGCTTTGAATCTCACGAATTCCTCGGCTCTGTGCTTAAAGCCGGCGTCCTCAGCCTGAGTCATCGCAATTCCAACATCATTCCTCTGTATTGGTGCGTCGGTTATATATGCTCCTGTATTTCCTAATTTCATCTGTTTTATTGTTTTCCAGGTTGAGTTGTTGCCGGATAATTATAAGGTGTTGTCGTTCCGTATGTAGACAGATACATTCCTGGAGGGGCTTGTGGCGGCCCACTTGGATAACCTGTGTTGTAGTTACTCGCCTGTGGCTTAAGCGAACTGTCGCTTGTCATAGCATAACCGTGTCCAAGCTGCCCTACTCCCTGTATAATATTCCCCATTCCAAGATTAGCGTCCATTTTTCCGGACTGAAACTGAGAACTTAAGGCTGCTAAATCCGCGTTTTCACGGGCTTCCTGCATTGTTCTTATTCTCGCATTGTCTTCGGCCTGCATCATCTCGATTTTTCTCTGCTGCTCGTCCAGGTCGGCAGCTGTCTGCTGCATCACTTTTTGGTTTCCAGCCTCTACTTTTCCGATGCCGCCAACGATCCCTCTTGTTCCGGAATCGGCCAACATCTGATTCTGAGACGCTGCCAATCTCATTTGTTCTTCTCTTTGTAAATCAGAACCAAGTGTCGAAACCTGTAATCCATCAGCTACATTGGTTAATTTTTGACGCTCGTATTCATTCATGGCTCGTTTGGCGGCAGCCTGTTCTTTAGCTCCTCTGATAAGGTTGTAAATACCGGTTGCTGTTCCAAGTGTTCCCGAGGCCATCTGTGTTCCTGCTGCTACACCCATTGTTATATTGTTGTTTTAGTTAAACTCTTGTTATTAAGACAAAGATAGATATTTTTTCACAGCTTAATTCCTTATATTTGCAATACAGGAGTGGAAGCCTGATTGAAAACATTATTGAATTCCCGCATCGATAGAACCTTCCACTTCTTGACGTGCGGGTTTTTATTTTTTTATGACATATTATTACGAAAACTTAGATTTATCCGACATTACTTATTTCTGCGAAATAGATATGCTTTGGAAGATTGAATTATGGAGAGATATTCCTAATCATATCGGACTGTATAAAGTAAGCGACCTAGGCAGGGCTAAATCATTAGACAGAATGGTTCGCCACAAAAGATGGGGAGGACACGCTTTTTATGAAGGTAAAATCCTAAAACAAAACTACAGCAAAAATGAATACCTATGTTTCCGAACCTCTAACGAAGATGTTAAAACAACTCATTTCACACATCAATTAGTCGCAGCAGTTTTTAATGGACACGTAGTAAGTGGTAGGGAGGAAGTTGTAGATCATAAAAACAATATCAAATTAGACAATAGAGCAGTTAATCTACAATCAATAACGCATAGAAAAAACACGTCCAAGGACATAAAAAACAAAACATCACGATATACCGGTGTTAGCTGGGATAGAGAAGAAAAAAAATGGGCGTCTAACATTCAGCGTAATGGTGTTAAGTTGAGATTAATAAGGACTACAAATGAAGATTTGGCTAATTCAATGTATCAAATAGCTTTAGCCAACATTCATCTATTCAATGGTTGCAGAAAATCATTTCGAGAATTAGTGAAAACCATATTAAAAGAAAAATAATCTATGATTGATAAATTCGAAACAAAAGTTAGAAAAAAGATTGACTTTGTAAACACGTTTTACTTTTGGAGCGGACAGCATAAATTCGATATGATTGATTTCACCTTGTTGCCAGACAAATGCTTGGTAACTTATAAAAACGAAGTTCCGGTATACTTGGTTTGGGTTTGGGAAACAAATTCGGCAACTGCAATACCAACATACTTCATGTCAAATCCTGATGTAAAAGACAGGAAAGGTGGTTTAGATGCACTGATTGTTGGATTATGTGATTATGCGAAGGGAAGATATTTCAAAATGCTATTCGTGCCTACTTCAAGTGCGATAATAGCCAACAAACTACTGAAATCAGGATTTTCCGAGGGAGACAAGGGCTTCGGCCAATATTTCAAAAGATTATAAAAAAGAAACCCCGCCAATTATGACGGGGTTTTTCAATTCTACAAATATGATTTGTTTACTTCCGAGGCTATCTCGAATATCTCCTGCTGTACAGTGTCGCCAAAGGTAGCTGTTACATTCATTGTGTAACCCAAAAGACCCTGCTGTTCTGCAGATTCCGGCTTACAGCAAACCACATAATCACCCGAAATTATATTGTCCATGGCGGTTAAGGTAAGTGAATTCCTTGTTTTAGAAGTTATCACACCTACAAGTTCCATGGCTACATTACGGATTTTGTCGCCCACAGATATATTGCTGTCCAGGTCGAAGGAAAATTCCAGGTCAAAGCTATTCACAGTAGCTGTCCCGATTCCCTGATAGCTCAAAAGCGAGGTATCCATAGTCTCGTTGTTCATCCTGATGTACGAATGGTACACGTTTTCCTTTTTCTCAAAGTAATCCGGCTGCACGTTTCCTGAATCCATGTCTGTCCTTAATACAACAGTCGGAGCTGTGTTTCCTTGTACCTCTATGGTCTTAAAAACCTTTCTACTGCTTGGCTCATGACTCATATTGAACGACGCTACACTGTATGCAAAAATACCGTAAAAAGTATTGAAGTCAGTAGTGTTGTTGTGCTTGTAAACCTCTCCTTTTTCAAATGAGTAAAAGTTCCCGTTCACACGTATCATGTCTTCCGGATTGAAAGTTTGAGTAGTCAACCATCCGTTGTTCTCGTCAGAATAAACCCATGTTCTGTATAGGTCTTCGTTGCCGTCATTGTACTTGATGTTCAGGATATACACCTTGTTCAGCTGGTCGTACTTCCCGTTGATATGCTGAATTGTGTTTTCCTTAAACAGTCTTCTGAAGTATGTCTTCATTCCCTGAGTCGAAATATCAAACAGCCCGTTGTTCGACTTCTTGATTACAGATCCTCTCTTAACGTCCGTGTGGTATGAGTCATAACCGTAAAAGTCAAAACTGTCAGGATGCTGGGAAATCCCCCACTCTCCTTCGTATGCCTTCTGTGTCCCCAATACCTGCGGCACTCCTGTTAAGTTCGTGGTTCCGTCGGCATTGTAAAGCAAATCTTTCCCGTAGTACACGATGGAGTCCTTGTCTTCCTGGTAAACTTCAAGGTTGGTGTTCTCGCCCTTCAGTCTGTAAATCGGGCCAAAAGTCTTGTCCACATCGTCCTTGTAATTAGCAAGTGACAAATTGAATTCGTTAAGCCTGTTTACGTTGGAATTAGAGTTGTAAACCTCAGAATATGTGATGTCGGCAGATCTCACAATCCTTTTATAGCCGTCAGTATTGACGTTAGACGGGTTCGAGTCTATGGAAAAACTCTTTGTATTTAGCTCGTCTTTTATCTTATAACTCTCAACCCCGTTGCCAAAAGCAAAACAGTTAAACGTGTCGGTAAGGCTGTGTTCCACAAATTCATGAGCTCCGGCAGTGATAGTGTAAACATTCGGTGTCTCAAAGAAATTGGCATTAAGCTGCTCTATTGGTTCTGTCTCAAAAATCAGTGTTCCACGAGAGAAGTTTATGTCAAATGTAACCTCGGTGATAATGTCCCTCGATGCCGTTCCGTCCCTGTTTGGTTTTACCTGAAACCTGTCTCCGTCAATAGTAAATCCTGCAGTCGTGAAGTTTTCGTCTACGAATTCAAGGTAATCCGCATTGGCTGCTATCTCCGCATTAAACCAGTCTTCAACAGATAGGTAATCTATCTCAGCCTCTTTCGTGATTTCAAATTTATGGTCAAAAGCAATCGAGCCGTAAGCCTTCATGTTCAGAAAGAATCTGATTGTCGTTCCCGCAGCAACAGCATAAGGTACAAACGCCGGATCCATGATTCCGAATATAGGGTCAGTGGTAACAAATGTAGTCGAAGCATATCTTCGCTTCACAGTCTCGGTAAACTGCATGAATGACTCCTGTGTGACATTCGCATCAAACGTCCCCTGCTTAATCTTGAAGTACAGTCCTGCCGGCTCGCTTATATCGTCACCAAGGTCGTTAAGGTTCCCAGTTATGAAGTTTGCAGCCTGTTCCTTTATTTCAAGAACTTTCACCTTCACAAGTTGGTCCAACGGTCCGGACATGTCTGTCTTAACGATAAGCTGATCGCCTTCCTGAACCTTGTTCTTGTTCTCGCCTTCAAGTTTTATCCATCTGAACACTCCGTCCTCATAAACAACATTCCCGTAAATCGTCTCGTACTGCTTCTTAACCTGCTTGATGCCGAACTTGTAATACTTGGCCCAACTCGGAGGATCGTTGTTTACAGTAACCGAAAGCCTGTTAATCAGGTCGCTCTTATCTGCCGGGATGTAAACTGTATTGTTGTCGCATACCAAAGACGTTGTCTTCCTTCCCTGCTCGTCCATGTAAAACAGACATGTCTCGTAATCCCTGTTAGAGTGCATAGACGCATAGGCGTTTGTATCGGTAGATGTAACACGCCCTCTGGACACAAGGAAAAACTCATCCTTGTTTTCGGTAATACCCGAAGGCTCCGTAACATTATATACAACAACCGGCATGCTTACTTTAAGTGTGTCACCGGTATATGTAATGCTGAAATCGGTCATTGACACAAAAACTCCCTCGTTGCTTATGTAGTTGTTTTTGAATACCTGCGTAAACGTATCTTCAAATTCAGACTGAAACGTAGAGTTGGTCATGAAATCAGCCAAATCCACATAGTCCTCGGTGATATTGTAGTAAAACGTAGCGTCCGGCCTATGCTCCTTAACCAAGCTGGACTGCAATACCATATTCACACGCAATTGTTTTCCTGTCACAAACTCAAACCCGGTAAGATCAACACCCATTCTGTCGGTTATAGCAAACGCATTGATAAAACTCGGAGGCCCTGTAGTGGTGTTTATACACGATACCTGAAAATATGCCTTATACCAGTCCTGTATAAACCATTCTCCGCCACCCAAAAACACAAGGTCGCCAAGGCTGTATTTCATCTCGCAGTCATATATCAGTACATCCGTAGACGGAATAACATAAGCCTTTACCGTGTACAGCGCATTAAGTGGAGTGTCGTAACTCGCTGTCTGAGTTCCGGCAAAAGGCCCCGAAGTCTGCAGTATTGTAGCCCCGTTTCTGAATTCTATACTGTAGTTAACCGAGTCGTACCTGGAATCAGGAGTAACAGTCGCTGCGAATCGCCCAAATTTATTTACTGCCGCAGGATTAAGATTGGCATAGCTCATCGTAATCTCATTTGTCGTGTAATTCATCTGGTCGGCCACAGGAGCCATAACATACTCTCTTTCTGTAAAAGTCAGTTCCTCGAAATCAACAGTATGGTCCCAATTCCCGATATGGATGTTGGTATTCTCAATCCCTTCCTGATTGAAGCTGAATACTTCCGTAGATGTCACCGCTACATCAAAGTCTATCTTGTCAGTAATGTCATAGCCCTCAACGTAATTCGCATACGCAATCCTGCTGCCTATTACCGTCTGAGCCTTCGCGCTCAAAGGCACGTTGTCAAAATTCCTGAAATACTGAGATTCCGGCAAAACAGTATATATCTTCGATTTACTGAACTGAAACGTCTGAGTCGTCTCATCTTCCCATACTTCATCAGATTTCACGAATTGTTGCACCACATAAACAGTCGTATGATCGCTTTCGCGGAATAACAAATCAACCTGAACAACGTCCCTTGGACCTACATTGAAACTAACATCAACAGCATTGGAAAGATTCACCATTCCAAGGTTGTCATAGGTCTGATAATCCAGTTTAAAATCGCTTGGCGTAAATGCAACCACGCTCCATGAACTCGGAGCCGAATAGTATCCGTCTGAATACTTATACCTGTAGGCAAAACTCAGAAACTTATCCTCAATAAAGTTGTTAAGTATGCTTTCGGTAGATGTGGTCAAGTGAGTAACCGGTGCGAATATCGGCGATGGCTTCATCACGGAGATTTCGTCGTTTGTAAAACCGCCAACAGCCCATGTTTTCGCGGTGGTAACATTAACTATCCTAGGAGGATTAGAGTCGCCGCTCCACGCAATAATAGTGTCATTGGTCACTGCGTCAATAAAAATGTCAACACAGGTGATTCTCTCATCTGCATTAAAATTCAGTACACCTGAAGAAGCTGCCGACTGAAGCACTCTTGCCGAAGTGTTTGTGACCGAATTGTACTCGATAACAAAATCGAAGGCCGTGTCCTTGATAAAAACATACAGCTTCTCCTCACTCTCATTCTTTCCTGCTCCGATACACTTAGCGCTCGGAGAAAGAAAAAACTGCTCGGTATAGTTAGACATCTTTATGTTTCCCGGAATGTTCTTCAAGACTCCGGCGTCAGAACCTACCCCTGTAAATATCTCAATATTAACAGGCTCTCCAACCAAGGCTCCGTCTGTGAACCTCTCATCAACGTCATTTTGGACCGTTCCTTTGGTAAAATTATTTGCTATCCTCATTATCGTATCCATTTATTAAAAGCCTTCAGCTGCTGTATAAACTCCTGTGGTTTAATACCCAACAAACGAACCTTGGCGTTTCTTACTAAAGCGTCTCTTTCCTTTTTGATGTTTGCCTTCTCGTAGTTCGGAACCTTGATGCTTGCCTTAGCCAGTTCGTAATGAACACTTGCGTAAAGTGCCTGTTCTGCAAATTTGTGAACCTTAATCGAAGCCTCCGGAACATTAAGTCCGTCAGAGATGTATTCCAACAGTATTGTCTTTGTCGCTGCATCAGAGCCAAAGTGAATCCTGTTCTCGTTTTGAGAAAAAGTCCCGTTGGCATTCATCGTAGTGTCCATATTGTACAGCGGCCTGTCAATGAAATATTCGTGAATGCAGTTCCCGTTAACATTTACACCTTCAAGTATAGAAGTGTTCTGCTTGTCACTTTCCTGCTCCAGAATCGTGGTCCCGATAAGAACATCGCCCTGGTCATCAAACAGCAGATTCGCGTCCTGATCCTGCAGATATGCAACACCAAGTGGCGTATGTCTGTTTTCCGCCATTGGCATGATGCGCCCGTTTGTCTTGTCCACATAGGAAATCCTGATATAATCCACGTAATCCTGCGGCTTGATAATATCCAGTGCGTCGCCCAAATCAAGCTCGACAACCTTAGGCTGATTAAGTGTGGTAAAAGTCAACTCCCGTACCTGCTCCTTTATCTTCTTTACCGCCTTATGTCTCGGTATGTGTCCAAGCAATGTGTCGTCGCCTGAATAGCTCCCCATGAAGCTGTTTACCAATTGCTCGATACCTACAAAAGCATAGTCGCCGTAGTTCTCGCTGTTTCTGGAATCGTAATATTCCTCAGAAGTTTTTCCGTTAATAGCCATATCTTATTTTATTGTTTAGTTTGGAAGTCTTTCACTTCTTCTGAATTAGCAAATTGCTCAACTTCCTGCTCCCTGATAGATAATCCGGCATAGCCCAAAATCTTCGTTACCAAAGGAACCAACTGACTCGGATGCAATTCAAAATCCTGCTTGTCAGAAGCTCCTGCGTTGTACATTGGATTACCTCCTACATTCGTATAAGTCCATTTCGGATCTGCTGGTTTTCTTATGTAGAACAATTCTAAATTATACCCTACAGGAACTACTGGAGAAATCTTGAATGCTTCTCCCAGTCTGATGTGAACAGGAAACAATAAGCTCGGAACCGTATTAATGTCGTTTTTCAGGATGTTTAGCTGTGATTTCAAAACTTCTTCCACATCCACATACTTGTCAGTATCTGTGTTTACCAATGACAACCCTTCGGCGCGATACAGATCCGTATCCTGGAAAGACCACAAATCAGTAATCTCGTCATACGTAAAGTTGGTGTCGTTTGAGTAAGCCGCAAATGCGTCTATCTGCTCGCGTAAATTCTTAGGCAGATTCGCGTATTCCGTACCGGTCAACCTCTTGTTCTCCTTGTTGATCTGCTTGTTGTAGTCGTGGAAAAGGTTCTCGAAGATTTCCATTTGGGCCAACTGTCCGAAGTAATTAAACTCCTCGACGCCCAAGTACCCTCTCGAACTTTTATTTAGCGCGAACAAAACCACGTTTCGCACGGTATTAATTGGTATCATATTGTTGTGTTTGTTTTAACAAAATTAATGTTTTTTTTGCTTAGTAACTTCGTATATTTGTTCTCAGCAAGTAGGACGGCTGTCAAAAACATTATACTATACCCTCATCTAAGGAGTCCTACCCTTTTTTGAGGGTATTTTTATTTTATGCAAGGAAAATTTATAGACAGGACAGGAGAAAGGTTTTTAACCAATGAAGGATATTGGATTGAGATAGTTAAATTCTTTGGCGCACTTGATTGCACTATTAAGTTTGATATAGGTGGTCACACAATGACTGGAATGCAAATTGCAAATCTAAAAAGAGGAGTAGTCCGAAATGTGTTTCATAGGTCAGTTTTCGGAATGGGATACCTTGGCGAAGGTAAATACAGAACTAAGGTTAACGGTGAGACCACAAAATCATATAGTACTTGGCAAAGTATGATTCAAAGATGTTATAGCGAAAAATCTCTTAAAAAAAGACCATCATACATTGGTTGCTCTGTAGATGAAAGATGGCATAACTATCAAGTATTTGCAAAATGGTATGAGGAAAACCAAATAGAAGATTGTGACCTAGACAAAGATATAATTGTGAAATGGAATAAAATATACTCTCCTGAAACATGTGTTTTTGTTCCTCACGAAATAAATACATCATTAACCAAACGTGATAAAAAAACCGACTTACCCATTGGAATTGTTAAGAAAAAGAATAGATTTCAAGCTAGACTGAACAAGGGTGATATGCGTATTTACTTAGGCTTGTTCAGAACGATTGAAGAAGCATTTCAAGTGTATAAAATAGCTAAAGAAAGCTACATTAAAGAGTTGGCAGAGAAATGGAAAAGCGTCATAACACCGGAGTGCTACAACGCTTTGATGAATTATAAAGTTGAGATTACTGACTAATTGATTGAGTTAACCAAGTATTCATAGTAATTACGACCTTGGTTGCTTAGGAAATAATCAGCCAATACTTCATATTCGTTTGAATTACGTGGCACATCTACAATCACTTCACCTTGGTCATTCCAAAACTTGTAACCTTTATACTCGATAAAACCTCTTTGCACAGCAGTACGTGCAATTCCTTTGATCTCTAATCTAGGATCGTTCGCCAACTTCATAAACTCCTTAGCAGATCTTTTTACTTCGTTAAACAAAGCTAATTTCATTTCTGCGGGTTCCCATGACTCTTTGTAGTTTTTACATAAAAGCCTTGCTACAGCATCTTGACGGATAAAAGAAAGTTCTCTTGCTAGTTTTTGTGCGGCAAACAAAAGGTCTTCGCTTTCCAAATCATTCTCAGCCTCTTTACCTGGCAAATATTCCATAAATAACGAACCACCATTTTTTTCATTATCGGGATGTATTTCAAGGAACGATTGTAATTTTACATCTTCCGGATAGGTTGTAAGCATACCGTCTTTCATAAAGATGTGGTCAACCTTCGAGTCTCCTTTGTGTTCAGTTTTGTAAAACGATGCCTGAGTCATTGAGAAGAATAATGCGTGACTTTCGTTAGTTTCTCTATTGAAATATTGTAACGGACTTCCAGGCTTATGGCGACTCTTGATTTCACGAGCTTCCGGTTTACTTCCGTCACATAAGACATAAATTCTCTCTCTCACAGGGAAATCTCGTAATTCAGGGATGTCATCTGACATGTGGTTTCTGATAGTCTTCTCCTCCTTTGAAACTACTCTCTCCTGCTTTACTTCCGGAGTTTTGGCAGCATTCAGTTTTGAGTCAATAAGAGCATTCAACTCATCTATCGACATTGTAATCATCGGAGTTTCCGTAACTTTTACTTCCGGGATAACTGTTTCTTTTTCCGTTTCAACCTTCTTTCCAAAAAGAGGCGCTTTTTTGTTTTCTGACATTTTGATTTAAATTAGATTATAGGAACAAAGATATAAGAAAAATCTATCACCAAGTATTGTTAAATATTATTTCTCTATACGATTGGATTTCACCAAAAGTTCTTGTTACATTTGTCCCAAGCTATCTCTCACTAGCCTTTAAGAAATTATTAGTCAATAGGAATAACGACTAATCAAGAAAGTCAATTATAGTGTGAGAGCTATAGTTGGCTTTTCTTTTTATACAGAAATTATGAAAACAATATTTGACATCGACAAATCAGGACTAGGGCAAATAAAAGAAGAATTCTTCATAGGCGTAGACAGCTACGATAAAGACGCTCTCGCTTATTGCTTAATAAGGAAGTCGGGTGAAGAACGAACTATTGTCTTATGTAACACAAGGAGAAACGAAGCAGACTTCAATCAGGAAGTTGAGAATTTAGCCATGTATTTTAACGCTGAAATAATCAGAGAAAAATAATGGAACCAAAACTAACATTCAGTCAATGGGTAGCAAAACTGTCTAAGCGATACTACTACAAAGTATTGTACACACGCCATAATGGAGATTTATTAGGCTATAAAATAATAGAAACCAAAGAGCAAAACAGAAGCGTCGCAGTAAGAGTATTTGAATCAACTTATCCGGATTTAATTTGGGCTTCAACCGCAGAAGTCGATGAAAGTTGGAAAGGCCGAGACATCACATTCGATATAAATAACTATTAACCAAATACAATCGAGAAAGAGCCATGAAAGAAACCTGCGCCTGCAAAATCCCAAAACCATCATTAAAAAACAGCGAGAACGGAATATTCGCCTACTGTCTAAAATGTATCAAAGAATATAAACCAAACATGAAAGAAAAATATATGAAAGAAAAACTACAACAGGAACTTGACCAAATCGAAGGAAAACTATATGAGCTGCAACTATGCGGTAATAACGATGAGAAATTAGTTGATAGGAGACGAGAACTGCAAAAACTACTGAGAGATGAATAAATTAATATCAATGACCGATTTTGTTTTAGAGCAAAGGCTAAAATGCAAAGGAGAAGCAAACGCTTTTTCAATCAACATAATAAACTACGCATTATTCCTAAAAAAGCCGTTAAAACTTGAAATGTTTGTTTGCGTAGATGATGAGGGAAATGTTTTGTTAGGTAAACCATTATCTCCTGCAACAGATGAGGAATGGGATAGATGGGAAAAAGAACAACCGATTTATCAACAAGCCAAAGAAAAGGTTTTGTTTGAGGATTGGGCAGTTTGGACTGTTAGATTTGAGGATTGGAAAATACTAAAAGGCTGTTATAAGATTGAAGATTTAGTAGGTACAGGCATAACCCTAACCGAATCAGCAAAAAAACAAATAGGAATTTAATAAAAACAGAAAACCATGAACAAAGAAGAAGTAATCGAAACAATTAGAGTAGCTATTAGAGATTTAATAATCGCTCGTAGGGAAGGAAAAGTAAAAGATGAAGAATATATTGAGCAAATGAATGCGTACAACGAAATCGCAAAAGCCTTGAATTCGTAAAATATGGAAACGAAAATCTGCACAAAGTGTGGTGTTGAGAAACCTTTATTCTTGTTTCATTTCAGAAGGAGAGGCTCAGATAAAAGAATAGCCGCTTGCAAAAAGTGCGACGTAGAAAGAAATACTACGAGGAAAGGGGTGGTTGGAATCGCTGATTTACCAGGAGAGATTTGGCTTCCAAGTGTAGGAATGGAGGATACTTTTGTAACTAGCAATACAGGCCGAATTAGAAGAATATCGGTTGCTGGATTTCCAACAAATAGATTAAGGGTTCCTCAATTGACCGAAAACGGATACCTAGCTACCTCAATAAAATATAATAAGAAGCATAAGTTTATTTTAATACACAGAGCAGTTGCAATGGCTTTTGTCCCAAATCCACTTAATTTACCCGAAGTAAACCATAAGGACGGAGACAAGACAAATAATAATGATTGGAATTTAGAATGGTGCACTAATGAAGAAAATATACAGCATTCGTGGGAAATGGGTTTGAGAAAACCGCCCAGTGGATCAAAAAACGGAGCTTCTAAAGTTACTGAAAGCGAGGTGTTGGATATACGTGAAATAGGATACTCGATTTCTCTTGGCGAAATAGCTGGAAGATTTGGCGTATCAAAAGCAACTGTATGCAACATTTTAAAAAGAAAAACATGGACGCATATATAAAAAAACCCACTCGAATTGAGTGGGTTTAATTTTACAACTACTTGAAAAACAAATAGTTCTATCCTTGAAAAACAATACAGTTATTTCTTCCTGTAAGAACCAAAGCTCTTTCTGTAAGAAATTCAGTTTCTCTAACGTCAGACGTATGAGTTCCTTGTTTCCAGTCTCTGATTGCCATTTCGTACTTTCTGTTTACTTCAGCAGAGCTTCTGTATTTCAAGTGCAAGAATGGGTTTGTTGCAGCCTCACCTTTCATAACATCGTAAACTTTTTTAGATCCTGAAGGAATCATAAGTCCGTGATATTTGGTAGCTCCTAATCCTGAACCTTCACCCATTGGATCATCCAATAATCTCCAGCTTGATTTGTAGAAGTTGTAGTTTCCGTAGTTGAAATCTTTAAATCCTAATTTCAATCCTGTTTCCTTGTTGTCAAAAGCACCCCAAGAAGAACCTGTTACGTTTTCAGCCTTCAACATACGGTCAATCAATCTGTTGTGAGCAGAAGTGTTGTACATGTAGTTTTCGCTGATTCCGCCTTGTGCATTCAAACGGTCAACAATTTCGTCGAAATCATCTAAGTCAGAAGCAGGTCCTGCAAAGATATTTCCTGCTGAAGCAGCAGCTAATAATCCTTCAGTACCTTTAACACCTGCTGTACCTAAATCTCCTGCCCATTTTTGACCTAAAACAAGTTTTCTCTCACAAGCATTTTTGAAACGCATTGTAGTATCATTCAGGTTTTTGTAGTACCACAAGAATCCTTCTCCTGTATCAACCCAAGTTCTAAGAGCTAAGTTTGTACGAGATTCTTTCAAGATTTCCTTGATGATAACCGGAGCCTGTGTGAACTGAGTAACTTGTGAGTTCAAAGATTCAGTGAAACCTGTAGATCCTTTAGCAAATTCGTTAGAGTCAGCATAAACGATAATACCTGTTGTTCCTGACGCAGTCCATCCTGAAGCGTGTCCGCATAAAGCTGTGAATGTATCAGCAGTTACAGCAGTGATTTGCCCTTGTCTCAATGATGCTCCTGCTACGTCTCTTACAACGATAGTCTCACCTACTCTGAAAGTGTGACCCACAGAAGTAAATACGTTTGAAGCACGAGTTACCGCAGTAGCAAGTTGAGTCAAACGACCTTCTTCGTTCCATTTGATTAAATCCGCTTGGAAAGAAGACTCTTTTCCTAATGCTTCCAACATACCTGTTACTGACTGGTCGTTGAATCTCTTAGTGATTTCAGATTCCAATTCAGGAATGTACTGAGTTAATAAATTGTACTCTGCATCAGCGATAAAGTTCGTTGGTGTTGGAGTTTTAGTTGCTGTTGGAGTATATACTACTCCTGGTGCTGCCTGTAAAGCCATGTGTTCTTGTTTTTTGTCGTTTTATAAAAAATACTTTTCGCGAGATTTAGCTAACGACTTTCCAGGATTTGCCCGATGCTCCAAGGTTATTTGAGATATTGCCAGGCCCTGAAACTTTGATATTTTTAGATTCGCGGTCTTCCTCTTCAGCTCTCATGGATTTACCCAGATTAATGAAGTGTTCCGCAACCTTATCAGCGTTCATAGCAAAATGCAATGCCTTGTAATAACCCGACGGATCTGTCAGTTTTCCTGTTTGGTCAAAGAACTTCGTATTGAAGTTGTTCAGGTCAGACAAAGTGTTTTTTGCACTCTGTACGTCTTCCGGCTTGATTCTGAATGATTCCTCACCTACTTTTACTTCGAAACCTTCAAAGTTGTTGGTAAATACCGCATCAGTTTTTGCCTGAAAGTCCTGAATCGTACTCTCATAAGTAGTCCTTGCTTCCTCCTGCTGTTTGAGCATGTTGTCCATCGCTGTCTTGGCATTTTTGTATTCTTCCGGGATACCTTCATCAGAACCTCTGACTGCTTTGTATTGCTCCTTCTGACTCTCCAATGTCCTAAGACCTCTCTGGTAATCACGCTCTATGTTTATTTCCTTCATGGTGATTTCGTTGTCATCATCCAGGTCGGCGTCAAAACTGTATTCTTTGTTGAACAAAAACTCTAATTGTTTTTGGTTCAACGTAGGATTTTCATTTCGCAGATTCTGCATAAGGATGTCTCCTTTATCCACTGCTGTCCAATCCTTTTGTAATTCCATGAAGTCTGCTTAACTTCTTCCGGTGTCTTTCTTGTACTCTAGGTACTTTTCCATTTCCGGATCCAGTTGTATAGACTCTTTAGGTTTCAGGTCTTCCAGCTTCTCAGCAGAAAATCCTTTTTCCTTTAAATAGTTCAACACAGCTATGTCGTCAATTTCCGCTTGTGTTGTTGCCGCAGGAATTTCAGTTGCAGGCGGAGTAACTATTTCTTCTGTCGATGCAGGTGGTGTAACCACTTCTTCGTTAGTTGCAGGCGGAGTGATTACCGTATCGTCCGGATTATCCTCTCCTAATATCGTCAGCTTCTCTCCTGCGTAACTCGATGGCTCATCCTCGCGAACTACACCCCATTGTTTTACCGGTTCCTGATTCTCAATTTGAGTTTCCAAATTTTCCTCAGTCCCAATCTGTTCTTCGTTTGGCATATTATTGATTTAGATTTAATTGCATTATTACAACAAAAGTATAAAAAAAATCTATCGTAAAGGTTTTTCTTATAGAAATCGTCTATTTAAGTAGAAAAAGGCCGATAAAGTGTGCTTCGTCGAGAGGCATATCGGCCATATTGGTTTATATCTCGAAATCTCCAAGGTCAAAATCATCCTCAAAATCCTTCGGCCCCTTGTCTTTAGCACGTTGGTCAATCAGTTCTGATTGCTGAGTAGCCTGAAGTTTTGTTCTGTCATCTTTCCTGTCCTCAGCCATATTCTGCTTGTGAACCTGAATTCCGCCGTTCATCTGAGCGATCTCGATGTCGTACTGACCTTTTACCTGTACAGTCTTTCTTTCTTCTTCTCCGCGAACACGCTCTTTATTGATTTCCCCTTCGTTCACAGCCTGCTGAAGCATCATTTTGATCTGACCTATAGCCTGCTCTGTCTGCATCTTGGACTCATTGGCCGCTGTAGCTGCTCTGATGTTTTCGTCTGCCTGTATCTTGTACTCCTGAGCCTTAATTTCTTGGTTCTTTTTCTCTCGCTTGGACCTAAGTATCGAGGCGTACTCTACGGCGTATTTAAAGTTCTTTATGGCGAGAATTTTATATTTGTCCTCGAAAGAGAGCGTTCCACGTTGTATTTCAAGAGTTAAATCCGCTTCTAGTTTTGCTCTTTCCTCGTCGTCAAGTTCAAGGTCAAGGTGAATGGCGAAATCATGCAGGTGAAGATTTTTCACAGAATCCAGTATCTGTACCGACTGTGTTCCGATTTTCATAGCGAAATCGTCTTTTAAGTCAGAATACTTCAAAAGGTCAGCAACCCTGTAAGTGATAGCCTCAGCCATTCTCTTTGTAATATCGCTTGCCCCTCTCAGGATATGTCTTGTGGCTATGTTTGAATTTAACGAGGCTAATTTCTGAACTCCCACCAGACTTTCCTTGTCTGGAGTCGAAGCGTCCGAAACCTTGTTCAGACCTATCACGTCTCTCATCTGGTCCATGTACTGAGCCTTCAGTTGTATAAGCGAGGACAGTTTTGCCAGTGAGTCACCTGTTTTAAGCTCGGTGATTGGTTTTGAAAACATCTGATCGCCGCCTGAATTGTAGCTTCTCGCAAAAATACTACCCGTCTGCTCGAACATGTCAACCATATTCTGAACCGTCAGCACATTCCCTTTGCCAAAATCAAGTTCCGCAATAGCGTCCGGGTCAATGATGAATCCGTCGGGCTTGATTTTCTGAATAATCTGCTCTGCCTTAAGCTCAAGTATGTTCAGCTTGTCCTCAACAGGTATCATCCTCGCAACCGGAGAATCAATATATCCTCTTTCCTTGTTTGGGGCCACTCCTATATATTGGTCTATTACTTTTTGTCTGTTAGACTTCGGACGTATCATATTCTCGGCACATTCCCATTTAAGCATCAGGTTTGTTCCAAGCACGTAAACTCCTTCAAAGATTATTTCTTCCTCTACAGCTACTCTCTTGAAATCGTTTTTCTGACCTTTCTTCAGGGCTTTTTCGTCGAATTCAGAATATGCCTTCGAAACAATCTTCTCTCCGGTTTTCTTTTCCTTAATCTTACTTGCTCTGGTTCTTGTGGTCTTGTAAGTGAAGTATAAAAGATTCGTGGTTCCTTTAATCCTGTCGTTCTCTGCCATAAGGTTGTAATCCCACCATGCCTGACTTGATTCTGTAACCTGCCTTTTCTGTTCTTCGTATTTAGGCTCATTCAGCCATTGGAATTCTGTCAAAACTTCGCTTATAGGCACTGTCTTGTATTCACCATGGTAGAAGCAGTCCCTGAAATAAGGGTCTTCAGAATACGACTGCACCTTGTTCTCGGCATTCACATGCTCCACAACAATCCCTCTTTCCGGAACAAATTTGTGTTTCGCCCATGCAACCCCCAAAACTGTCAGGTCTCTTTTTATCAGGGAATCCGTGGTATCGTTGTATCTGTTTTCTGTAAGCACCTGGTCAATGGCCAGTTCCTGAGCCATCTCAATCTCCTGCTTGTAGGTAAGGTTCATGTAAAGATTCAGCTCCTCCTCAGATTCCGGAAGCTCCTGCATAGGCGATGCCGAAACATCAACCCCGTACATTTCCTTCGCCTTGTCTATAAATTCCTTGGCAACCATGTCTGTCTCAACAGCCTGTCTGAAAGCAAGTCTCTTATCGTAACCTGTCGGATCCACAGAAGTTGCCTTGATAGCATAGCCCCTGTCAACCATTCCGTTTACAACTATGTCAACTAATTTTGGAATAATCGAAATCGGCTTGGTGGACAAATTCAAAAATGACTTGTCGCCATTCGCCTTGAAATTATCCTTGTATTTATCCATCGACTGCAGGCCTTTAGCATACAGTCTTCTTTCAAGCATGTCCTGGCGTTGGGTGTTGAACTTTGAATTCAATACTCCGCCGGCATTGGTGAAGCCGTAAAACCAATCAGATTCAATCGACCTAGCCAACTGTAGTCCCCATTCAGTCTGTTTCTTTTCCTCGTATGGAGCCAACTGTGACGGATAGGCCACATTTGCGCTTATTTTAACCTTGTTATCGCTCTCTGTCATTACTGCTCAGTTGTTTTAACAAAAGTATAATTTTTTCTTATGATATTTTTCACTATGATATTATTTTTCTATATATGGTTAAAACGTCCTAATCTTGAAATCTAATGACTTACTCACTTGCTGTACCGTGTAAGACTTACGGTTACACCCCAAAAGAGCTAGTCCCGCACTAATGGTTGCATCATGCTTTGTCCTGTTTCGTAAATCAAATTTAGAAAAGTCACGAAGCGTACGATTAAAAGGCATGCTTCCGATTTCACCTTCTTCACGGGCAGCTACAACATCTTGCCCCTGAGAATAAATACCTACATACTTATTGATGTATAGTTCGATGGCATTTGCGTGCATATGTATCACGTCCTCACTGTTTGACGGCAACCCTCCGAGCATCTTTTCCGTTGGCGATAATCTATTAGCAGGTTTGTCAAAACGTGTAATCACGAAGCCCCTGTAGCCGCGATTCTTAAAGTGGTATAAAATCCTCGCCTTATTACTCTCAATCATAATCGGCATACCGTAAAATACCGTCGCCATCAAAGCGTCCTCAAAGAATATCTCTGCAGACTGTGGCCTTGCAATGTATTCCAGAAAGAAGTAATTGCTCGGTGCGTCTTTCATCGTCATTCCGGTTACTCCGTGAATAGCGCCCTTAGAGCCTAAGTCGTACTCCGAGCCATTCTCCGTATTTGTAAGCTGTGAATCCTGAACTGCATCAATATCGTAACTATCGACTCCCAAACTTCCTAAATCATCATTCAAAGGATACCTGCTCTGGCCTCCAAACGGATTAGCTTTCGTTGTCCATCTGTTCTGAAGTTCCTTTGGCGGAATCCATGACAGCAGGAATCTGCCCTGTGCCGCAGGAGTCCAGACTACCTCTGAATCCTTTATGTTGTCCTTCCATGAAAAATTACCCCTGACAAGAGTCTGCTCAACTTCCATGTCATTATTGTAGGCGATTTGGTCATTTAGCCTCTCCAAATCAAACAGACTGCTTTTTGCTTCATCCCTGAATGCTTCCTCAACTGTCATCGGATTTGCTCTCAACTCCTCGTTGTAAAGAATAGGCGATTGCTTTCTTTTCTGTCTACGGATATTTTCAAGGTACTGTATGGAGCCTTGTGAGATTTTATCCCCGTAAACATTAAGGAAAGATTCCCCAGGCAACACCATTGTATGACATACTCCGTACTTATCCGTAAACAATTCCATGTTCAGGTGAGCTGCTAAGAAGTGAGCATAAAGCCCTGTTGCCGTCTTATTGGTGTCTTTGTCTCGCTTGGATATAATGGAGCCTAAATACATCTTGTAGAACTTGTCTCCTCCCTTCGACATTGGATTAACCGTCGATCCAAAATACAGCTTCCCGACTATGCGTCCACCATTATTTACCGTTGGCGCTACCCTACCAAAATACGTTTCTAAGTTAAAAGGCGGTAATGGTTTTGATGCTTCATCGACAAACAGTTTCTTCATACGAAGTCCGTCATAAGCCGACTCAGTGGTTGTTTTCCAGTTCAGCAAAGTATTCAGGTAATCATCAGTACTGTTGTCTTTCTTTTTCTTTGAAGTTTTGGTGGAATCTGATGGTTTTGCAAATTCGATTTCCGTCTTGCTGTCAATTTTACCCTTGACTACCGGAACGAAAAAGAATGGTAGATTCTGAATGCCATAGGCCATTTTCAGGAAGTTTTCCTGAGCATCTTCCCCTGTCTTAGAAATCATACCTAATCTTGAATTCCCCATCATTGTACCGTCATTGATGTACTCACAAATAATCTGATAGGTAAATCCGGTACGTCTTGACTTTACGAAAAATTCACCCAAGCATCTTTGGTCAACGTCGCAAGCTCTTGTAAAATAAAACATATCCCTTTGTGCGAACCTGAAATCCATACATTCGCCGGTATCAAGCATCTTGATGTGTTGTAGCGCCATGTAGTGCGCAGGAGTAAGCCATACAGGGACTCCGTTATTGTAAAACCAAACGCCTTCTCTACGTCTTCTGAATTCCTCTAAAATATATTCCGTGAATTGGTCTTCCGTATCAACAGTCAGTCCTTTCGGAACCTCTGTACGTCTCCAGTATTGTTCTTCCTTTGGCAGTTTATGGAACAGGATTTTTGTTTTCGGCGGAGGTTTAGGAAGCATGATGTTCAGTCCGCTAAGATTTATAATCTCACCTTTAGTTCCTAGAGGGCAAAGCATTACACTGTCAGTGGCTTCGTCATACCATTCCTTGTAATAATCTTTTTCAGGAAAGAATTCCTGATTCGCAAACTTCTCCGGAAACGATCTCGTAAACTCCCTTGCTTTTAAGTCAATTTTACCTGCGTCAAGTTGCATCCTTAATTGAATAACTCCTGAGTTAATTTCACTGATTGCCTTAAAAATCAGTGGTTTTGCCTTTGCAGCGATACCGTGGCGCTCAGGATCCACTTCATTCGGATCAATGTCTTTTCTTAATGCAAACCTAAGTACTTCAATAGCGTTCTCTCCTGCGTCTACCAAATCCTGAACATATTTCCTTAATTTGGTTTCTCTTGGAGCATTCAGTGAGTTTTCCCAGGTAAGTATTAATTCTTTGGCAGAAGCAAACGTGTCTATCTTGGAGGACATTACAGATTGTAACTTCTCACTCTTGACTCCGACAATATCTACATCGTAATTCAATACATCAATACAGTTTGATATTGCGTACTCGACATCCTTTGATAAGTCTTTCATTTATTTAGATTTAATTCAAATTACATTTAAGACAAAAATAACGAATAATTGTGAGTATATTTGCAGTTCGGAGTCGTAGCCGAAATAAAAACATCATTTGAATTCCCGTAAGGATAGAGACTACGACCTCTTGATTTACGGGTTTTTCTATTTTATGGAGATAAAAAAATGCAATACTTGCAACGAGATAAAACCATTGGAGCTATTTCCAATGGATAAACTTAAAAATGGAATCATTAGATTTCGTGCAAAATGTAAGAAGTGTAAAGCTAAATCTCTTGCTAAGTACACAACAATTCCGCCCTCTGATGTCGAGGGAGAAGAATGGACAAGGATTGTCGGATATGAAGGCATTTATGACATTAGTGATGCAGGAGGCGTGAAAAGCTATATTTACGTATTTCCTCGAAGGCTGCATCTTTCAAAAATGGAAGACGGTTATTTATCTGTGGCTCTACATAAAGATTCAGAAAAAGAAAGATTTATGGTACACCGTTTAGTTGCTTTACACTTTATACCGAATCCTGAAAATAAACCATTTGTCAATCATAAAAACGGAATCAAGTGGGATAATCGTAAGGACAATTTAGAATGGTGTACAACTGCTGAAAACATACAACACGCATGCGATACTGGATTGCTAAAACCGCAAAAAGGATCAAAGCATGGTGGAGCGAAATTAACAGAAGAACAGGTGCTTGAAATCAGGGCTATAGGAAAAAATATGTTTCAACGAGAAATAGCAGAGATATATGGAGTCGATAGAGATACGATAAGCTGCATATTAAGTCGTAAGCTATGGAAGCATATATAAATAAAAAGTATTACTTTTACATAATATTAACACACTAAAACCATAAACACATGGCACTTAACAACGGCAGGATTAAAAATGTTACACAGATTACTTCTGTATCCACAGCTGTTCGAGCAAACGCTTACGAAGGAGTTATCACTACTTTCGCGCTTACAACGGCGGCAGCAGGAGCATCAACAACATTTACAATCAACAACACAAAATGCCAAAGGATTACTGAAATCCAAGTAGCTTTACAGTACGCAGGTGCTGGGGCGCCTATTGTTAGAATTCAGGATCAGGCAAGAGGATCGTTTTCTGTAACAATCACAAACGTACACCCGACTGTCGCATTGAATGCGGTAGCAAAAGTTCACTTCAATATTATCCACAACTAATATTTGAAGTGTTCAGGAAAAGAAAAACCCGCCTCGTAAGAAGCGGGTTTTTTGTTTATTCCAATTTAGCAGTAACCCTTCTGTTTTTCATTAGCCAGAGTTTCTCGCCAAAAATCTCAAACTCGTAATTCGAATAGCTCTTGAAAGCGATTTTGTCTCCCGGATTTATTCCCTGCGCTTTCATGTCGTTGTTTACATAGCGAGCGATTCCGATATTATCCATCGCTTTATATCCATGCCACTCATCGTACGTAATGATAGGCTCTATAAACATTGAATCATCCGGCGCTATCTTCTCACCGTCCCTGATTATCATGTAGATTATGTCCGCTGTGATGCCAAAAAGATTATCCTTGATGTGATTGTCAGATTGTCTCGGAATCCCGCTGTCGTCGAATGTGACTCTAAAACAGTTATGCTGAATAACGACCAAATCTCCGGCGCGAATATCCCCTTTATAGCCTATCGGCACAGATTTCACGACTGCTATTCTTTGTACATCTTCCGCGTTTTCTATAGAGGTGTTTACCACTAATTCAACTCCGTCCACGTTCTTTGTGTCTACGTACTGTCCTCCGTGTGGGCTTACGATGAATTTGTACGGACTTTTAATATTTGATTCCATTGATTAATTTAATTGATACTTTTAGTGAGATTTAGTCTATAAAATATTCTACAGAAATATATTCGTGTTTGCCTATCTTCTTCCAAAGATGCACCTCTCCGTCGTATTTTGCGTAAATAAAGTAGAACTTCTCAGTTTCTTCTATATTGTTTATCACGGTCTCAATGCGCTTATTGTCTATGTATATAGGGAACACTGAGTTACAGCCATAATGAAATTGTTTCGGCACTTCCACCCCTATCGAAATTCTCTTTATTTTTCCGTTCATGTTTTATGTTTTTTAATATCCAGGCCCTTCTTTTATTTTTTCCTCAATTACCGTGTCCAGTTCTCTTTTTACTTCTAGGTAAAATCCGATATTATTGGTTTCCGCCATCAGCTCGTTCAATACAGTCTCCATTACTTCTTTTGTTACCTGAAAATGAACTGCAGTATCCCTCAGTGTCGAATTTACTGAATAACTCTCTCGCGTATTCTAAAGCTGTTTGTTTTATTTGATTGATTTATTTTATGCTGTTAAGGCAGTGTCCGCCCTTAAACCAGTACTGCACGTCGATTACGTAGAGTAAAACTACGATTATCTTGCCAATTACTGTTAATGTTTTCGAAAATTGGTTTCTCCCAAGCACCGAAGATATTGTTTCCTGCGGATCGCCAAACCTGTAACCGTCATTTTTTATCAGAAATGCGTTCAGCAACGGACTCAGATTGTTGTTCCCGAACTTGTCCACGTTTACCGCAGACTGCATGGAATACCTGTTCACCGTCTTCCGGAAGCTGTGTACATTGTAGTTCTTCACGAGTATCACAAGGAGATTTGGCAGAGACATCAAAGCAAACAGGAACGGGGCTATCAGTGACAGGACTATCCCCGGCGAAAATATAATCACCAGGGACAGTGCCACAAGCAGTAATGCCGTAACCACTATTCTGTAACGAATTGGAACTGCAATCCTACTTTCTCGCCTTTCATGAAGACGTTTTCCAGGAACCAAGCCTTAGCAAAGTCATTATTCAGGAAAAGCTCAGGAGAAGTCAGAGTGCCGCCGTCAAAGTTCGGCATTACCGCAGTGTAGTTCGGATAGCCGTAATCAACCATAGTGTAGTCTTCCGGCATCACTCCCTGGTGTTCTATCAGGTAATTTATCATAGGAGTATTGATTCTCACAGGGACATTTGCCAGCATTTGCTCATAATCAGGGTTCGTGATTGTAATGAATTCCTGAGAACCGTCAACATCAGATTCATAGTCTGGATTAGAAATCGTCACTTCTGTCGGAATTGCCGCGACCATAGCCTCGTAATCCGGATTCGGAATCGACATCACCGTAGTCCTGTTTGTGGTTGCTGAATCTCCGTCCACACCAAGGAACTGAAGCGTAAACGTGTCCAAGGTGATTCTGTTTCCGTTCTTTAGGTGGTACATCTCGAATGTCGTGGAAAAGTACTTGTCGTTTCTCTTTACGGAAAATCCAGTGTCCTCAATAAATACGTTTTCGAATTTGTCCTCTGTCGGCAGAGGGCTGGTGTATTGCTGTGCATACAATTTCATAATTTACACTATTATTAGGTTAGTTTTATTTCTGTTTACACCTATAAGCTGGTTGTACAGAGTAGAGAATTTCATGTCGTAGTATTTAGAGGCGTCTCTTACAGATGTGTAAAAAACCCCTGTTTCACTATCTAGGACAATAATTCTCTCTCTAGTCTCTCCTGACCTGCTAATACTTCTTTTGCGTATTGCTTCATTGGACATCTTTTTGCCAAACATGTGATTTTTTTCACCTAACATAGCTTTTCTTAATTTTAATTTAGTCGCTTTAGATGTTTTTCTTCCTTTTTGAGATAATGATATTTTTGCTTTAGTTTCTAAAGAATGTGTTTTACCTAAGTTGTATTTATTACCTAAATTCACCTTCCTCATTTTCTCTTTATATTCTTCAGTGTTCAGACGTCCAGTTGTACCCTTGTCTCCGCCGCCTGTTTGATTAACTAATACGCCTTGTTTTAAGTCTAGCCTTCCTATTCGCTTTATCCAATATATTTCTGATTCAATTGCTTTTTCTTCCGGTAAGTTTTCTTCAAGAAAAATGACGTCAAGTCCGTATTTAGCAAATGTCCTGTTCCACCAAGAGCTTCTGCCATATTTTTGAAAAGCTCTTTTGCCCTTGCCTTTACCTACATAAAAAGGGGTTCCGTCTTCTTTTGTATGCAGGTAAACATAGAATTCATTTTTCTGCGCTTTTAATCTCATGTTATAGTTAGTTGTTGTTTTAAAATTTATGTTGTAAGCAAAACGCAATCCGCGTCGCTCAAAGTGCGGTTAAACAAAAATATTTTATCTACTGCGTAAGTTGAACCGCCATGATTTACATTTAAATATCTATAATTCGCAACAGTTATAGTTTGAGTAGTTCCAAACTGTACCCCGTTTCTAAAAAACCTAACAGTAGTACCACTTCTTTGTACTACAAATTTAAAAGAACCTGTTAAAACAGAATTGATAACGTTAGTAACAGAAGTATCCCTCCATAATGCCGAAACACCATTCCAAAAACCAATACAGTCAGCCGAAGAAGTGAAGCCCCCCGTTGCATTAGCTAAAAACACGCATCCATCAGAGTTAAATCCATTATAACTATACCCCTCAACAAACAAAGTAAAATTATTTTGGTTTAGCATATTGTTATTAAACAAATCAACAAAAGAAAGTTCAGCGTTTCGCGTTACTGTTGCTGTAGTTGTTTTTATGTAGCTTGTGGCTGAATTTCTTGCCATAGTTAATTATTTTCGTTGTTAATATGCTTCCATTTCATTCCCGCACAGCTCCATCCCTTTTTTATGGCAGTATGAATATTTCCGTTTTTGTATTTTCTCTCAGCCTCTTTTACACTCTCAAAAATCTCCCCTATATCGTTAGCTACTGGCTTCATTTTGTGTCTTTTAGCATCCTTGTCTTTTCTCAAAGTATCAACACTTCTTTTAGAAATATTTTTAGGATACCTTTCGTTTCTTCTTGAATGTCTTATGTTTTCCAATCGAGTACTCCATTCTAAATTTGATTTTTCGTTGTTTAACGTATCGAAATCAATGTGATTCACTTCGGGTTTGTTTTCCGGATTTGGGATAAAATGAATAGCTACTAATCTTTGAGCTAATGCATAAATACGTTTTCCTTTTACACTCATTGAATATTCTAAGTATCCTGTTTTCTTTATACTGCCTTTAAGTATAAAATTGCCTTTTCTTAATTTTCCTTTAGAACTAATCTCATAAGATTCATTCACGAACTTCCAATCCTCCATATCTGTTTTTTTTACAAATATAACGATTTTCGTTGGGTAAATCATAGTTGCGTTATTCAAATTGTATTGCTGATACATCGCAAAAATTCCTAGTTGTTCCGGTATAAGCCAATCCTCTAGTCGCAGAGTCAGTGTTGTTTGTAGCGATTATATTTACCGATACATTGACACCTGTTGCTATAGAGTTACTTGTTACGGTAATCATCCACCACCCATTAACTAAACTCTTAGCTGTCCAAGTCCCTGTTGCGCCACCATTCCCGAACAGTCCTGTGTCGAAATTAAAATTCTTCCACACATTTGCGCTAAAAGCTGTTATACCAAGTGCAAATTGACACCAAGTATCTGTTGCTTTTTTCACATAGAAACTAGCGGTATAAGGAAGTGCTGTAGTGATACTATTTGTTTGCTCTAAAAAGTGAGCCACACCAAGAGCATTACTGTCGTTTAAATAATAACTTTTATTTGTGCCGAATGGACTTAAATTAGTGTTGACCGTAGCGGTTGAATTCCCTTTAAGCCATACCGCATTGTCAAAGTCTTCACTCCATAGAACTAGGTTAGTAGATTGCGGCTCTATCGCTAAACTAGGCTCGTCCTTTGTCGGAGAAACAAGTGTCGTGGTCTTTTGGTAAGGAGTCACCATGCTTCCTGATTCCAGCTGTGCGCCACAAATATATACACCGCTCCCGGCTACACCTAAATGGCTAATAGTAGAACCGTTAGGCATAGTTTCGAAAAAGTAACCTTTTGAACCTGTTGTACTGCTAAAAGTTGCAGACGCTAAAAACCACCCATCGGCTTTACTGACTATATCAGAGCTTATAACACTTGCCCCTGCGTTTGAAACGACTGACCCACTAGATAAATTAAATATAGCACCAAAAGTAACCGCAGCATCTGCTATTCTGAAAAAAGTTCTTTCTGCTGCTTTCACATATACAGAAACAGTATATGTTCCCGCACTTGATATTGTGACAGATTGACTTGCTGAATGTATTCCAGTTGTTGCTGTTTCATTTAGTTTATCCGCTGTTAAACTTCCGTTTATATCATTTATCGCATTTGCTACAATACTAGTATTACCTTTAGTCCAAGCCGCATTATCAAACTCCTCACTGTAATTCAAAAGATTCCTTCTTGCCTGGCTGCTATAATCTAAACAAGGAACGTTTAATCTGTTGGTTGTTCTTAGGTATGGTCTAGGTGTTGAGCCTGCGTTTAACATAGCTCCCCATATATAAATACCTGAAACTCCATCGCCTGTATAGGACGTAGTAACTCCGTTTGTGCTTATATTTACAGCAAACCCAAAATTACCAGTTACTGAATTTATTGTTGCCGAGCATAAATACCATCCATTAGGATATGAAGTAATATTTGTGCTATCCATACTGCTATTGTTAGCTGTCCCATTTGTTAAGTCAAAATAGCACTGCTTGCCTGTGTTTACGTCCTCCCAAAAACGGACAAAACTTCTTTCGGCCGCTTTTAGGAATATTGAGAAAGTATATGAGCCTCCGTTGCCTATAGTGTTTTGACGGGTAAAATGACGATTATTTGAAACATCCTCAACTAATTTATCAGCTGTTACCGTACCATTTGGCGCTGTCGTAGTGTTTGGCGTTATAGTTGACTGAAATTTACCCCAAGCCGCATTATCAACCTCCTCACTCCTCTGCAAAAGATTATAACAACTATCCTCAATAACCCCTAGTTTATTTGTAGTTGTTGAACTTGTAGCCCTTGTAAATGTGAAGTCGGATATTGCGTCTGTTGTTCTTTGGTAGGTTGTTGAGATAATACCCTCTTCAACATGAGCAGCGTACATATAAAACCCTGAAGTTCCATTTCCAACGTAAGTACTGTTATTCATTGATAACAATCCGCCCCCTACAGTTGACCCCATTAACCTAGTAATAGTGCATTTGTACCAACCCCCCGCAACACTAATAATACTGCAATCAGTACTTGACCCAATTATAACGCCGTTTAAAATATCAAAAGTTCTAGTTTTCCCAACCAACCCATCAGATGCGTTAATTAGTACTGTTTGTCTACCATTATATTTTAAGTAAATACTATATATATAATTCGTGTTAGGTTTTAGTAAAATAGAACTACTATTTATTAATTTCTGCGACGATATACTGTCTTCCGTATATAAATCAGCCGTTACTAATCCATCAATAGGGTTGGCTATCGCATTCGGCGTTATTGTTCCCCCGCCTTTAGTCCAAGCCGCATTATCAAACTCCTCACTATACTTAACTAAATTCCTCAAAGTAGGATTTTGTGAAAAGTTTTTACTTTCACCGTAGCTTGACGGAACATAAACAAAAGTTGCATCTGATAATACGTTGTAGCCGAGTTTTCGCGAAATCTCCCTGATATTCTCAATGTTTGCGGAGAAGTCAACAGTAATACCTCCATTAAGAAGTGCGCGGTTATACGTGCGCTTCATAGCTTCCTTTGACGGGCTTTTTCCTCTCGAAAGCAGTCTGTATCTTCTGTTTATATTCATTGTATATGATATTTATTTTTAGCTATTAAATATGCCTGCTTAGCTTCTTCTTCGGTTTTAAAATACCCAACATCCATTCTTACACCGTTAGTCATTAATTTAACTCTGTACTTATCAATCTTTTTTACATAGTAATACCCTCTAGCTTCATCTTTGTTTTGCTGATTTTCACTATGGGTTACTTCCCTTAAATTTGCTACTCCATTGTGATGTCTTGTTCTGTCGATGTGATCTAATTCGTCTACCACTTTTCCAGTGGCTAAATAGTATATAAAATGATGCGCTTGCAACTTGATGCTTTTACCATTAAGTTTTGTTGTTAGCGCCATATAACCTTTATTATTAATACACCCTCTTTTTATCATCTCATCTGTACCTGGTTTTGGACTATACACCAAACCTGTTTCCAGGTCTGCTGTATATCCATTATCTATAAACAATTTAATCCTCTCTATTCTTCCTGTTAATGTAGTTTTCATGATGTTTTATTTAAATTAAATGCTTACAGGCTCGTCAAATCTCCGTCCAGTTTAAACTCATTTGTCACATTCGAGATATTGCTTATTATCACGCTTCCGTATATCTCAACCACGCTCGGCATCTCAAAACTCGAATATCTCAGAGTCGTGCCTGATCCCACAAAACTCACCTGTCCCGTTCCCTGCTGTAATACCTCGCAGCTGAAACCTGTCCCAAGACCTGTCGGAATCGTGATTGTAACCGGAGACGAGCTTGTCGTGATTATCTGCTTGCAGTTGTCCGTAGCCAGCAGGATGTAAGTCGTCCCCGCCTGTACGTTTGTCTCGATGAATGAGTGGACAGCCGTTGCCTTGATAGTACCTGTAACCTGCAGTTTTTCCCCTGTGTCAGTAATAGTCCCTGTCTGGCCCATTATCACGTTTCCTTTCAGGGCAGTTTTGGTAACTGAGTCGTTACCAAGTACTACGGAGTTGGAGCCGATGCCAAGAGCGAGGTATCCTATTACAATTTGATTAGTTTGAGCGTTTGCGAATGACCTTGTGTTGCCACCTAAAAATACATTTTGAGTACTTGATGTATGTGCGGTTACTCCATCTAACAAAGAATTTCCAGCAGCACTCCCCATTGCAATATTGTCATTTCCTGACGTAATATTGCTTAATGCCAATCTTCCAAAAGCGTTGTTCTGTGCGCCAGAAGAATTCAAACTTAATGCCGCATATCCTACAGCTGTGTTATTAGAAGTTATCGTATTCTCTAAAGCCCCTTGACCAACTGCTGTATTGTTTACCGTAGTCGTGACTAATTTTAAAGCCGTAAAACCGATTGCTGTATTCGCATTCCCACTGACATTATCCCTTAGTGCTAAATTTCCGACTGCTGTATTTTGGGACATATTCCCCGAACCTTTACCAACTGTCAATCCATTAATCGAAGCATCAACAGCCGTAGTCAGCAGACCGTTCCCCGTAATACTCGCCGTAGTAGTCCCCGCTATATTCTTCCACTCCTGAATTGTAGATGTGTTCAAGGCTCTTGCGTTCTGCAGCGTAAAAGCTCCTGAAGCGTCGTCAACAAGTATCTGAGGTATCAGGGAGTTTTTGTAGGCAGTCTGAAGCGTCCCGATAGCGATACCCGCAGCAGCGATGTTCGATTCCCCGAATTTGCTCACGGATAAAAACTTAGCCGTATTTACGTCTGATAAATCTGTACAGCCCTTTGTAACCGCTAATATCCCGATCAAAATACCAAGGCTCCTGTTGTTTGTAACCTCCACGAAAACCTCGCTTGATGCCGCAGATATTGCATTGTTCAGTGTCGAATACAGATTCTGTCCGTACTGTATCCTGATTGCGCCGTTCTGAAGCAGATATATCCTCTGGTTGGTCGCCTGATTCGAGCTTCCCGGTATAGCTGTTCTTACTCCCGTCAGGTCGTAAAACCCTCCCTCGATAAGAGTGGTATTCGCGAAAACTGTCCCTATATATGTACGGTACTGAAACGTACTTGGTGTACCTGCCGAAACTGCCAGTACAGAAGGTGCGTCATTCCCGTTTGTGATAAAGCCGATTCCAAGTCCGTAAAGATTACCCGGAGTATTGGCTAGTGCCATATTGGTCCCGTTGGCATAACACACAATTCCTCCGTTAATGAACCTGATAGGCTCAAACATCGCCCTCACCTGTGACATCACGTTCATGATAAGGTCAGGAGAGTTTCCTATACCTCCTATAGCCCCGTTTGGATGGCCTACAACGCCTAAAAATATATTATCCTTCCTCTGTGTCACCGTCGGCCTTGCGTTCAGCAGCATAGGTGTCAAATCAGGCTTGATTAAAACATAGGTAGCGGCATGAGACAATAACCACGGAGTCGTCTGCCCGATGATTCCGGGATAATCAATGAATAGCGGGTTGGAATCCAACGGGTCATCAGAGTCAACAATAAATCCTTTTACGTTGCCTATGTTAAACGAGGTGGATGAGTTGTTTGTCAAGCCTCCTGAGCCGAATTCATACAGTCCGGTAGAAAGCGATGCGTTGTTTAACTGAAGTAACTTTTCGTCAAGTTCGGTATTACCAATTGTGATTAAATCTGTCTGAATGGAGCCTATCTCCAGTTCCGATCTGTTTTCCCATAATCCCAAAGCAGAATTATACTGAAGCACGTCGTTATCCATGGCAGAATCTACGTCTACATCCACCAGCCTGTCAAGTTTAGACGTGTATAGTATGGACACCAATATCTTACCCTGAGTGGCGTGAGCGTCAATTACAGTCCCTATAGCCACAACATTGTTAGGGCTTGACGGAATAACCGTAGTCATTCCTCCGGGTAAAACAGAAGACAGAAACACCTTGTTTCCCTCTGCAAATGCGCTGGTGTCAAGAGATTCTATAAGTCCGTTTGTGACAACAACACCGTTTGCGTTATTTGCTATGGTATCTTTAACTATACCTATAGCCAGCGATGTGGTTACATTAGAGTCGGCCAACGCCAATGCGATAGTAGGCTTACTTCCCTGCGCCCCGTCAATGTAAACAACAGAGCCTTTTGGTATAGCTACTCCGGTCTTGTTTGTTGCCTGCAATACAAGGGTTTCGTCTTCCGGTATGTCTTCAAGCGTGATGTACTCACTGTAGTCAATGGAGCCGTCTGCTTTATGGAACCCTGCCGGAATACCGCCTGGTATCCTGAATCCTGAAGCAGTAACCAGCTCTGTAAATATCTTGAAATCGTTTATCGTTTCGTTCCCGTCAAGATGCACAACTTGGTCGTCCTGAGCCGTACCGGTGAAAATCGAGCTGGTGTAGCTGTTTGCTTCGGATACAGCGGCCACAAGCCCGTCATAAAGCGCTTTTGTGTTTGGATATTTCACCAAATCTGACTCGTTTCCAGCAACTGTGGAAACCTTGTTGAATTTGTCTTCCTTGCCGGAAACGTCCCCGCCTCCTTCGCCAACTCCCTGCGAAAGCAAAAAGTCGATTATCTTGTAGAACGGGTAGTTTTTGGTAGGGTTCCCGTTTATATCTGTTCCAAGAAGTTTATCCTGAAGGTCAATTTCTATATCCTGATCGTAGTTCTTTATTTTAGTCACTTCTGTTGTTTTATTTTGTTAAACCCACCAGGCATTGTTTATCCATTTTCTTATAGCGATTCCAACCGGAATAATCAGCAAAAGCCACCACCATGAAAACAAAGATTCTCTTTCCGTCTGTTTTGCAACCGCCTTTTCTTTTAACAAAACTTTAGATTCTGTCTTCAGGGCTTTTTCGTCAGTTTTATTTAACTTAGACTCAGAAACCTCATTGTGAGCCTTTTGTGTTTTGCTTTTCTTAATTGTCCTGGTCTTGTAAAAATAAGCGTTAGAAATACTCTCTATTTTGCCGTTATTGTCAAAATAAGCCGGTTTTGTGTTGTCGATTGGTCTTATTTCCACAGTTTCAGTGATTGTGCTGTCGTTTGAATTCTCAACAGTCACAACCTCTGTTTTCACGTTGCTTTCAGTCACTGACTTTTCTTCGGAAACAGATGTCTGTTCTGTCTTTTCTGTCTTTTCAGTTTCTGTCTTATTGACCTTTCTTGCCCCGCAGCCCACAAGCAGGAACGACACTATAAGCGCAAAAACTGATGCGAATATTATCGTATTGTTCCCAAGCCTGTTTTCGGCCTCGGTTGTTCTCGGAAGTTTGTTTTTTTTACTCATTAGATTCCAAGTTTAGTTTTCCATTTGCCAAGCAGTTCTTTCCTGTGTTTGAAGCCGTTTGCGTCGCCTACCTTAGCCGTATGATGCCCGATATTGATTATGTCGCTTATCGCGTCAACATCGTCATTGTCAGCATGAGTGTTCAGTTTTCCTTTGCTCCAGTAATGTAAGGCAGCAATCATTGCGTTTGCTTCCTGCAGCAACATGTCCGGATTGGTTACAAAATCTATCCTGGTGTCTTTAGATAGTACCAGGTAATTGTTCTTTCCTGTGGTCTGTATGAAACCTCTGCCTCTGAATTTGTACCCGTCCATGGATTTTTCGTCACCGTTGCCCATTCTGTTAGCGTAAATCCTTGCACCTATCATTGCCGGAGACTTGGCATAGAAATTCGCCACCTCCGCATTCGGGAAATACTTAGGAAAAACCTCTCCCAATCTCTTAGGAGAGTATTTCAAATTTTCCTCAATAGGTTTTAATCCGGATTCAGCTTCCAGTTGCGCCATAATATGAGCAATCCTCAAAGGCGTGTTTACGTGGTATGAGTTAAAAAGAGTCTTGTACTTTTCGTGTAATTCCATATATCTATTTTTTTCTCGATATTAATCTGATTACCAAAACTGCCAGGAAACACATATTCATGAAAGCATAGCAGTAGATCGTTTCATAACAAACAGCTGTCAAAGCTCCAACGGCAAGACTCCCGAAGCCTGCTTTTAGTATTGCCTCATGTTTGTAATTTCTGCGGTCCTCCATCTCGACAACCAAGCTCACCAAGGCTACTATAGCGATAGCGATTAACACCATTTCGTTAAATAACTTCATTTTGCTTTAGTTTAGAGATTACTATTTTCTGAATTCCCTGTATTCCCAAGTACCCGATAACAACTGCTATTCCGAGTTTTGACTGCTCGTTAGTAATGCTTATCAAGTCACAGGCTAACGGCGTGGTGAATATAGCACACCCGACACCCATGAGTATCGAGCCTATACGTGCTAAAATGTGTTTTTTGCTACCAGTTGTTCCGGCGATAGCACCGACTAAACCGGCTATTAAAAAGCCCTTGTCAATACCTAGTTGAATTAATATCTCCTTCATAGTGTTTGGGGTTTTGTGTTATACGTTGATTCCGTATTGGAAGGTAATTGACCCTATGTAGTAATCAGTGTTTTGCGTCGGGTAAAACTGAACTTTAACCGTAGACGTAGCCGCTGATTCAACATATACAGGTATGAATTCAGCCGCTGAGTTGTTCCTTTTTAAAGTTCCAGATCCAACCTGTATCGGTGATGATCCTGATCTGTTTACCGGAAGTGATATTGTAAGCGTTGTGGCTGTATTAGCTGCGGTAACAGTTACCAAAAATCCAATTGTAGCACATACAATATTTCCTGTTTTTTGATAAGCTACACTAAAGTAGGAAGTAGAGGCTACATTGAGAACAGGTGTAAACGAAGCTGCCCATGTTCCGGAAGTTACTGTAGGTATGTCAGAAGTCAAAGCTACAGTTCCACTCGCGTCAGGAAGAAGAATGTTTCTTGGAGTTGTACCATTGACAGCAGATATTGTAATAGCTGAGTTCCCTCCTTTAACGAAGTCAATACTTCCTGTGTTTATAGTTAGCTCATCTCCTGATACCGGACTAAATAAACCTATTGTGCTTTCTAATATCGTTACACTGTGTCCGGAAGGGCCTTGAACAAGGATTGAACTATCTCCTAAATCTAAAGTTCTCCCTGAATTGTTAGTGGCGGCAGATCCAACACCAAGCACCTGAGATAACGAAGCGCCAATTGACTCTGCTTTCCAGGTAGTTCCGCTTAGCTTTGTAAACCTGTAATTTTCATTAGCTTTTACAGGCATACTTGAGACACCTGCAGAAACTCCTATGCGAGAAATGGTGTCTCCTACCGGCGGCAATACATTAAAATCGTAGGCATTATTACTAGCCATTACAATAATTTCTTGTCCCGCCGTAAAACCTAATGGCAATGTAACAGCCCTTTCTGCTGCTGAAGTAGACACCGTGTTATGTGTAAAACCCAGGGTAACTGTCGCCGGAGGAGTGACCGCCAATACAGCGCCGGTAGTAATCGATACAGTTCCTGCCGGCCCCTGAATCCCTTGGATACCTTGTGGTCCTTGCGGCCCTGTTGGTCCCGCAGGTCCTGTAAGCCCTTGTGATCCGGTTGCCCCTGTAGTTCCTTGTATTCCTTGCGTTCCTGCAGATCCTGTTGGTCCAGTAGCTCCTGTTGGCCCCTGTGGTCCTACTGCTCCTTGTGAAGCAAGCAAAGCCCAGTTTGTAGTGTCTATATTAGGAGCCGTAGCTGTTGTTCCTGCAATAATTCTATAGTAAGAAGCTCCGCTGTAACCCACCGCATCATTTAAAATGTAAGCTGTAGCAGCACTCCAAGTACCTTTCCATGTTAAACCTACCGGGCCCACTGGACCTGCCGGTCCTTGAATACCCTGTGGTCCTACTGTAGCAGCACCTGTTGTTCCGGCTACTCCTTGCGGACCTGTTGTTCCTGTTGGCCCTTGTGGACCTACTGATCCTTGCGGTCCTGTCGGCCCCGCAGGTCCTGTCTCTCCCTGAGATCCAGATTCAACCTGATCTGATATATATGTAGATAATTCAGAAACAAGGTAGTTCTTAGTCTGTCCCGTAGCTCCGTCTGTTCCTGTTACCCTGTCGCTACCTGAAATTGTTTCGTCAAGTTCGTAATTTGATATTTTAGTCATGGACTTATACTGTTAAAGTGGCTATTAATGCAATAAGTTTTGCTGCTGCATCTGCTAAATCTGTAGGAGTTGCTGCTGCAATTGTTCCGATTTCTGAAAAAGGAAGTGCGCACATGTAGTTTCCGCTTTCAAAGAATGCGATTTTCGTACCTGCCATACTGATGCTTGGCCTCATAAATGATTGAATTCTCTTTGTGGCATCTCCGCCTGAAACATTGCCGGTTTTAACTAATTGATTAGTCGAGGCCGTGAAGTCATATTTTGTCATATCGCTGTTTTTTTTGTTTGTTTTGTTTGTTGCGATTAGTGATAGATGCTGTCTATCTCTTTAACAAAAGTAATATTTTTTACTTATAGTGTAAGGCGTTGACTATGAAAAAAATATTAATATCTTTGGGCTATAAATATAAATTCACTATATTAATATGAACGATCAAATTTTAAAGGACATCACGTCCGGAATTGAAGCCAAAGAAAAACTGAAAGCAGGTATAGACCAGCTTGCTGATATTGTTTCCAGTACCATGGGATACCGCGGAAGGACAGTTCTTATAGAATCTGTATATGGTATGCCGGAACCTACAAAAGACGGCTACAAGACGCTTCAGAACATCAATCTTGACGATGCTGTGGAGAACATGGCTTGTAAGGTTGCAAAAGAGGCTTCCCAACGTACAGTAGACCTTGCCGGTGACGCAACCACTTCAACTATCGTACTGCTTCAGGCACTTTTCGCCGAATCTCTTAAAGCCTTAAAAGCAGGGAAATCGGCTATCGACATCAAACACGAAATCGAAAACTCACGCGACAAAATCGTTGCCTACCTTGACGAAATCTCACAAAAACTTACCGACGAGGATATTTATAACGTAGCTTTAACATCTGCCAATGGCGAAGAAGAACTTGCCAAAATCGTATCTGACGCCTTTATTAAGGCTGGCGAAAACGGGGCTGTTTCGCATCTGAGAAGCAATGACCACGAAACTCACCTGGATTTCATAGACGGAACCCTATTGGAAGGCGGTTACGCAAGTGATTTGCTTATCAATAACTTTGCTGACCGTACTACCGAATTCAGCGACAACCCGTTAATCGTATGTTCTAATATCGTATTCAAGTCATTCGACGTTCAGGTTTTGCCGTTTATCAAATTCGCAATGCAGAACCAGCGCCAACTTGTTATCGTGGCAGACTGGACAGATTCAGCCTCTTACGGTATCCGTGATGTAATCATCAGAAACGTAATCGAGAAACAGTTGCCAATCGTCCTTGTAAATTCCCCTTCATTTGGGAATAAACGCAGGGATTTTATGTCAGATTTAGCCATGTTGTGCGGAACCCAATTCCTGTCGTCTTTATCAGGAGATATGTTCGTTGGCCGTGAAGCTCAGTTTCTTGGAACATGTAAGTCAATTATCGTAGGTAAAACAGACACCATCATCGTGCCTTTGGAAAATGAGGAAATCGACATCGCCGCAAACAGCAAAATCGACGAACTTAAAGAACAGCTGAAAGTCGCCAAAACTGAACTTGAAAAAAAATACATCAAGGACAGGATCTCGAAAATATCAGGAGGAATCTCCATCATTAAGGTTGGTGCAATTATAGAGAGTGAGTTACAAGAGCGTATCGACAGAATAGAGGACGCCGTTTGTGCTGTAAGGTCAGCAAGAGAAGAAGGTGTTGTTGCAGGCGGAGGAGTTGCTCTTTACAATGCAGCAAGACTTGACTTGGATCCGGTTTGTAATATTGCAGTTGTAGCGCCCCTTAACAGAATATTGTCAAATGCAGACGTGAAAGATTTCATAAATTCTGCTGAATATCCGATCGGTTACGATGTAAAGAACTTCAAACAGGTGGATATGATAGCTTCTGGAATATTGGATTCAACTAAGGCTATTAAACATGCTTTAATCAATGCATGTTCAGCGAGCAATACATTATTGATGACTAACCACTGTTTGACTAACCGAACTAAAAACACACATTCACATGGGAACTAAAATGCAAGCTCTAAACCATATCGTTATAATTCAGGAGGTAGAGAACAAGAACGAAACATCGTTTGGCTTCGATAAATCCGGAATTGTAGATAAAAATGAAAAATACAAAAAAGGTCAAATTATCTCTCTCGGAGTTGATTGTCCTGTAGATGAAATTCACACTATTAAAGAAGGAGATTTCGTTCTATATGACTCGTATAAGACATCTCCTTTGTCAATTGGAGGTGTGGAGTACAAGACACTTTACTACAACGATTTAGTTTGCTCAGTGTAGAAACACACATTGTAAAGTAAAAGCCACTCGATTTGAGTGGCTTTTCTTTTTTATTTAATCTGTGATTTCAACTTCATAATTAATCATAGCTTCATAAACTTTTGGCATAATCCTAGGCCTCCATAAATTAGCTACTTCCTTGATATGTGATTCTTTGGTAGTTTTGTATATTTGAAACGCTTCTTCTATAGTGCTAAATAACCCTAGATATACATGCTTTCCATTTATACTTAGTGCCACTTTAAATTTACGACTGTATTTTTGCACCCCTACAGGAAACTCACCTCTTGATTTTCTACTGTTTGTAAAAAGGACATTAATTTCATTAGGAACAAAGCAGCACGTTTCAGGAGAATAAACCTTATTACCCTTAAATAAAATATCTTTATCCACATACCAGTCTTCTGTTTTGTTTTCATAATACCATTTAGCATAATTTTGAAAACAATGCCAATCATGGTGAACTGAGCAGCCGATGTATGCTGGTTGTTTTAATTGTGCTTTGCTATTATAACATCTAATAATCATGTTTCTCCATACATTGTAAACTGTAGTGTTTTCACTATTTCCAGCATGTGCTTTATACTCACCTATGCCAAAGTATCCAATTCCTTGAACTGATTTGTGATTAGGGTTTTTAACCGTACCCTTCTTTATATTTCCGAAATTCATGTTACAGATAATTGTTCCGTCACTAAACCTAATAGTGCAATCATAAACCCCAAAATACTGAACTATCTCGACCTCATACCCCTCATTTGTGATGAATTTCTCACCTGTCCTATCTATAATATCGCCCTTTTTTACAAAACCTCTTTTCATAAATACAAAAAACCCCCTAAAAGTGATGCAAGGCACTCAAAGGGGGAATTTTATTAAATTGTTGTATCGCTTGCATTCGATGTGGCAAATATACGAAACAATTATTTCAGAACAATTCTAAATAAGAAACGCTCCAATTAAGGAGCGTCGGACCAAGGATACTATCCTTAGCGTGGTTCGGCAAATATAATAAAAAAAAGCTCTACTTTTTACAGTGGAGCTTTTTTCGTTCTAAACCATCCAAAACCTAAGAGTTACCATGAAAACTCAAAAGAAGATGCCGCTAATATAAGTGTTTTTATTCAACTTCAAAGGAAGCCTTGAATTTTAACGTAGTCTTTGCAGGAATTTCAACTGGATTCCCGTTTTTAGGATTTCTTCCCGTTCTCGCTGCTCTCTCTGATTTCGCGAAAATGCCAAATCCAGGCATATAAACCCTGTCCGATTCACCGATTCCTTTTACAAGGTTCGAGAATACTGATTCTACTACTTCTTTTGCTAATCCTTTTGTGATTCCGCATTCTGAGGCTACTTCCCCGATTAATTCTGATTTTGTCATTTTGATTTTTATTTAATTGTTTACTTTTTTGTATTCCCTACTAGCGATTTAGCTAAATATCCGACTAATATACCGAGTATTATTGCCGCACAATAATCCATTATACGAAAAGTGATTTTACGGCATACATACAAGATGTTTCCAATTCCGTCTGAGCTAAAGAAACTTCTCTGTTGTTTGCGCTGTTTCGCAGTGTTTCTACGTGGTCGATAACCTTAGCATACATTTCTTTGATTTGTTCAATCTCAGTATTTGCCGACGGATTGAAACTTCTCTGAACTCTTTTTTCCCCAAAGGTAAGTGTGTAATTTACTGGATTCATATTATTTATTTAATTGTTTTATTTCTTTCGATGCAAAATTTGCAGTTTCCTTTGTGGGTCAAAACAGCCGAATCACCACCAATAGCCTTACCAATATATTCACACCCTTGAATTGTGTATGTTTTTATTGACATGCCACTAATCATTGTATCTGTACTTTGTATTGATACATTTTTTGTTTCACAACCCGTCGCGAAAATAGCGATTGCCGCTGATAATAATACTTTTTTCATCTGTTTATATTTAGTTGATTAATTATATTCTGCTGGAAAATTGCTTCCTGCGTATAAAATTGGTTTGTCAAGACATTTCCTGACATTGGTTAAAACCCATTTGATTCCTTTAATTTCTTCTGAGCCGATTGTAACTGGATTTTCTGAATATCCGTTTGGTATTCCGTCGTCATTATAATAAACTTCGTGAACTTGTAGATACACTTCTTCGTCGTGTATATGTGCTAATAATCTGTGATTCCAACTACCCATGATTAATCTTCGTTTCTGTAATTTATCTTGTCCTGCTTCTTTATCCCCAAAATCGTCTCCTCAATGTCCTCGTTGGCCTTCACTATCCATTCCATTAGTTCTTTACTGACACGTGGCTTTCCGTGGGCATTTTCAATCTGCATCTTGGAAGTTTTCGTCAGAACCGAGTAAACCTTGGCAATAAGTCTTGTGAATTCCAGCGTCAGTATGTAATACTGAGTATCCTTTGTCACTCCGTTTGCCGCCATGATAGCCATTTTCTGAATGTAGCCCTTTTTGTAGAATCTCGCGAAAACTCCCTTTACATATCCTGTCATGAGGCATAATTGATTAAACTCCTCCTTGGTAAAAGGCAGCCCGTTGTAAAAGTAGAACCCAAGCTCTATGTCGTCTTTCAGTACGTCGTGTCTCACCTCGGCATGTTTCATTATCAGAGAATACACTCTCAGGAAGTCGAACATCCTCTCATGGATATTTCGGTAAATGCAAAGCTGTACCTCTTTCTGCATTCCGGGAAGTTTTCGGCTCAGAATAACGAGTTTCCCGTCCTTGGTGTTCTTTATCCTTGAATCCTTGGACTTTCCGTAAATCCTTCTCTGTGCAGTCCTCGCCTCCCACTGCTCCTGAGTTTCTCCGTCGCGGACTTTCATGAACTCGCCCCTTGTCTGCCCATCGTATTGATTATGGTGGCGATTATCACGACCTCGTTCCTTACGATGCTCCTTCAACATTTTGCCTTGTACTTTATTCTTGCTTCCCTTGGGCCTTCCTTGTCTTTTCTTGGGCTTTTCTTCTTCCTCCATTATTCTAAATTATCAAACCATTTCACGAATTTCCTTCTGTACCACCACGAGTAAAGGTCGAAATACTCGTAAGCGCCGTCTGTCAGGTAAATCTCACCGTCCAAATCCACGATTTTGTCTTCCGTGTAATAAATGAACGGACAGTGAATCGAATGAACCGAACCGTGGTATTTGTTTATTCTGAATTTCATCTCAGGAAGACTTTTGTAGACTTTACGGTAAGTATGGTAATGTTCCGCATGATTGAAAAACATGATTGCCGAAATCACCAGGTAAACCGAGGCTGTTAAAGCTAAAATTGAGTATAGTAGTATCATAGTTTATATTTTATTTTCCAAATTCCAATAAGAGGACTTGATGTCGCGTTGTAATCGAATCTGTTTACGCAGAAAATATTGTTGTCATAAAACGTATTCGACACATAAATAAATTTATACGGCCCGACTGAATGACAAAGATTGGTGGTGATTATATTCATGGGTTAATTAAGTTTTGTTCGTTAACTAATCTGTCGTAAAATTCCTCCGGCGATTCATATTCCTCGCCACATTTCCCGAAATCTAACTGAAACATGTAATGCTCCAAGTTGCAAAAACCATCAAAACACACCGGAAAGTATTGTCTTAGCAAATTGACAATGGCCGAAATCAGTTTTCCGTTATCATACAGTGCGAATTCACTAACCTGAAAAGCCTGTTTCACCAATTCGGCATTCGCCTTATCTTCGGAATGTTGAAGCATTATGGAGTTTATGCAGTCAACGAATAATTCTTTACTTATCATCTAATACCCTGCTTTTTAAGTGTTTATCCAAAATCCCGTTGACCATGTAAACCGTAATGCCGAATCTTGTGGCTATGTCCTGAGAACCGTTGTCCTTGGAGCATCTCCAGTAAAATATGATTTCCTCTCTCAATTCAGGGCTTACCATTTTCTTTGTAACCCACTTGTCTTTTTTTACCATCTTACTCATAATCTTCGTCGTCTGAATCGTCATCGTCGTCATATTCTCCTTCTTCCTCCATTGTGTCAATCACCTCAATCATTTCGAGTCCGTATTCCAAGGCGTCATCTAATGCTTCCTCGTATGAGTCGCGTATGAATTTGGTGTTTTCGCTTATCATTACATTGTTCCCAACGTACAGGATGTGACCGATGAATTTGACACATTCCGGTTGAGGGATAGCTTCCGATGCCGCATGTATGTTTATGTTTCTTAATACTTTCTGAACTTCTGTCTGGCTTGGCCGATATGCCGTAAAGTTCTCGCATTGTTCCTGAAGAACTCTGCACCTGTTGCATTCCCCGTCATTCTCAGCGTCTCCGCAGAAACATGGCGCCTGGAAATAAAACCCTTTCTCATGCGCCACTACTGCTACTTCTAAACTAACTTTCATAGGCTAGTTTTGCTGAGATTTAACCGAGTGATTGTCTTTAACGAAGTTCAGAATCTGCATAATGGCCTCGTTTCTGTGCTGTGAAGTAAGAACATGGTAGTTAACCAAATCAAAGTTCTGCAGGCATTTTATCTTGTCGATGCAGCTTCCTTTTATGTCAATCTGTTCTTCGGAACCGGTGAAAAGCAATTTAGAACCTTTTCCGAGTCTTGTAAGAATAAGCTCAAAATCCTTGTAATTAATATCCTCGAATTCGTCAACTATCGTGCATGAGTCAGCAAAAGTGTAGCCTTTCATGTAGTCGATTGGCACAATCTGTATAGTCCCGTCCTTGAATAATTCGTCGATTTTCACCTTGCTGTAACAGGCATAGAAATTCTGCTTGATTGGGAATGTATGAAATGCCAGTTTCTCATCGGCTGATCCTGTCAAAAATCCCGTGGCCTCGAAGTTAATCGGTCTTGTAATGTAAATCTTTGAAATCTGCTTCTTAAACAGCATATCCAATGCTATCTGAGCCGCTACAAGAGTTTTTCCGGAACCGAAATGCCCAAGTACGATTGTGACATCCTTTTGATAAGCCCCTGTCTTCACAGCCTTCTGTTCGTCCGTAAGCTGAACTTGGTACTTTATCTCGTTTTTCAATTCCTTTTTGACCGCAGTTGGCTTGTCTCCTTTTACTCCTGTGCCTTTTTTCATATTTACTTGTAGTTTGGTTGAAATTTGGTTAAAATCCTCGAATGTGAGGTCACTTCATCACTTTTTTCGTGGAGGGAGCAGAGTCCGAGTCTGCATTACCGTCAAGAGATAATAGCCAATATGTCAACCCCCCGTTTTTGCCGTATCTTTCCGTTAAGAGTAAAAACCAATAAATTACTCAGCTGTCAGTAATATCAGGGATTGGGCAGCCAAATTATGGAACCACAGACTTGGCGGTCTATATTGTGGCGTAAGGCTCACTGCTCTGTCGATAATCCCTGAAAGTCTACCATATATACCGATATGGATTTTCTTCTGCCTTATCTTTTTTATTTTTAACGAGTGTAAATGTCTTCTTTACTACACTCTTTCAGCTTACGCTTATGTTTTTTCTTCAGGTATTTTAGCATAGATTTCAGGAATCCTCCAAACGTATGTAAGGTTAAAAGCCCCCATCCCCAAGCCGCAATCTGGTTGTCAATAATCAATGCTATAACGAAGCAATATACCGTACACGCTAATATAAATACGCTTAATCCTAATCCAATTGCTGCTCCGCTTACTTTGTACTCTTTTTTCATTCTATTTGATTTATTTAATTTTATATTTCTCAACCGCTTCCGGAATCAGCTCAATATCCACAGCCGTTGCGTTTCCGTAGCATTCTGAATGTTTGTAAGCAAGAGTTTTCGCGAAATTCTCAACGTGCATCATAGCGAATTGTATCATATCCTTTGCATAATCATCAGTCAGGCCCATATTCAGAAACTCTCTCGCCGTCGGAACCGCCGCAATAACATTACCTACATTGGCGTCAGCCGATTTTTTTTCAGAATTTCCCATATCCATGTGTATTTCAAATCCCATTTCTACTTGCTTTTTACGAAATGCCCAATGAAATGATTCTCAGCAGCACCCTTAACAAAACGAACATTCATAATCTCACCTGTCGCCTTATTAGAATACTCATTCGGACCTATCCTATCCCATCCAACAAACGAAGACACTCTCTCGTCAGTTTCCTCATATTCAACCTCCATCACCTCATCAGCTTCAACCGCCTTAGCAGCCGACTTCTTAGCCGCAGTATCTATCGGATTCAAGAACTTAGACAATATGCGGGAAACCTTATTCTTATTGATGCCTAAATCATCCGCAATCTGACGAAGCGACTTCCCATCATTGTTCAAATCTAACACCTTCTGCTCAATATTCGTATCCATCTCTTAACTTTTGTTTAATCATTCAACTATGACAAATATAATACTTTTATGTTACTGTCCCGTTTTTTGTACCACTTTATCTGTAATGTATATTTAATCTAAATAAATGACCAAATCTCACTGTCCCGCTATTAACCTCTGGGACACCCATAATACTGTCCCACTTTCTACTGTCCCACATGCTTTTTTACTTGCTGTCCCACTCTGTATTGTGTGAGATTTATAGTAGTGAGAGTTTATGATAGGTAGGTATAATCTAGGGGGATACGGGGTCTGTTTCCGGTTTCCCAAGTCATTATTGAAGTGTACCGGGGTCATCTTTTCGGTTTCCTTTCTCTAAATGTTTTAGGTTTTTATATTATCTCTCAGGTCAGGTGTTTAAAGCAATTCTAATACTATATTTTAGCTCGTTTGGTGGTTCTAATTGCGTACTATAGTCTTAGTATGATCGTAATAAATCAATACTAATTCCTTTATTTATAAGGGTTTAAGCTATTGTAAACTATTTCTATTCCGAATACAACCAAACCGAATCCAATTAATAAACTGATTTATATTTATACCATGTTCAGGTAATTAGATTTTATAAATTTAGATTAATGTGAGGGTGCTTCGAGTGTTGACAATTCATCAATCAATTTACTTTATACACTAGGAAATAATCTATACTTAGCTGCTTAGTTAGTTTGTTGTTTGTTTGTACTGCTCCGCGCTTGTCTTTCGTTTATGTTTCCTTCTTTCTTGTCTCTCTCTTTCTTTTACACTTGTTTCCTTTTGCATGGAGTTTTAGCAGGTTTTAAACATCGTTCTAACTCCTTTTATATAATAGGACTTTTGAAGGAATTCGGTTTATCTTATCGCTTGTAATTCGTTTACTGTCCTTTATATATATTAATCCTTTTATTTGTTTGATAGTCTTTTAATAACGGACATTGTTGTCTTTTGTGTATTGCTTTATTTGTGGCCCCGCTGCGCTGTTAATTACTTTGTTCCCTGCTTTGCGCTTTCCTTCTCTTTATGTTGTCTTATTCCTTATATATAGATTCTATTGCAGGGAGTTTTGATAGGTTTTAATTATACCTTTTATATATATGACTTTTACCAACTTTCAACCGTTTAAAATGATACTTGTTTATTACTTGGATTTATTCAATTTTTCCGGATTTTATACGTTTCCAGGATTTCAATAAATTATTTTCAATCTTTTTTTAATTATTTTAATATTTTTTTACCTCATTTATACGCCTGAAACCCGCGCCATTGCTCAGGTATAAGTATTTCTTATAGTAAACCTTTACTATTATAGTTTTTCTCTGTTGTTTCTTATAGTCATATCGCCCTATATTTGTAAAAGAAATCAGGAACAAACCCGATTATCTTAATACCTTAATAAGATGAAAACTTTACAAGAATTTAGAGACTCTAAAAAAGAAATGACCAAAGAAGAAGTTAACAACACATTCGGAGGAATTTCAGAAAGTGAAAATAATTTAGTTTATGCGGATGCTTTAGTTATTGAGATTCTGCCATCAGGGGAATATTATTTACTTATTGAAAGAAGTGACTATATAAGCAGAGATTTAAAACTTTTGGAGCAAATTGCTTGGGATGATTTCGCAAAGTACGAACTTAGACTGACTCCTGAGGAAATAGAAAACGATTTAAACATTAGAAAATAACAAACAAACAAATATCATTAATCTTTTATATTTATCAATTATGGAAACTACAACAACTACCCCGAAACTTTTTTTAACTGATTACGCAAGCTACAACGAAGGAACTCAATTTAAATATGGTCATTGGGTTGATTTATCAGATTTTAGCGACGCGGACGAATTCCAAGACTACATAAATGAACATTTTGAAAAAGTAGGAATTTCAGATCCTGAACCAATGTTCACAGATTTTGAAGGTTTCCCAAGTTATTTATATTCCGAGAGCTTTAGTAATAGTGAGTTAGAGAAATTATTTAAATACATTTCTATAGGTTGGGAGGATAAAAGCGACGACGAAAAAATAGGCTTATGGAATGAATACGCATCGGAAAATAATCCTGATGATATGATACTGGAATTTGACGACGATTTTTTTCAAACTTATTACTATAATAAGCCTGAAGAAGCCGCGAGAGCCGTGTTTTTTGGAAAAATTCACAATTGGGGTGATGAATACATAACTTTTAACGGTTACGGTAATTTAGAAAGCATGAGTATATACGAGGCC
>Ga0105252_10000084_pt1 | contig 76349 bp, 67 predicted proteins | sample EasRivMeERMZT100_FD_89675 | JGI IMG/M metagenome (GOLD analysis project Ga0105252, IMG submission 89675) | Soil microbial communities from meander-bound floodplain in the East River, Colorado, USA - East River MetaG ERMZT100 | ecosystem: Environmental > Terrestrial > Soil > Floodplain | place... | reverse complement strand
TATAATGCCCCTTTCGCACTGAAGCCATCATGGAAGCCGAACGCATCAATCAAATCGCCTCGACGCTCGCCGACCTCGCCAAGCGGTCGGCCGAGCTACGGAGGTATCTTTGACTTCGAAGGCAAACAGAAGCGCCTAGCGGAAGTCGAAACGCTGCTGACCGATCCCAAGGTCTGGAGCGACCCGAAGCGCGCCCAGGACCTCGGCAGGGAGAAGAAATCGGTCGACGCGACCGTCTCGGGCCTCGCCTCGATCGGCTCGAGCCTGCGCGATGCGCAGGAGCTCTTCGAAATGGCGCGCACAGAAAACGACGATGCGACGCTCGTAGCGGTCGCCGCCGATGTCGCCAAGGTGGAAAAAGAGGTCGCCGATCTCGAGTTTCGCCGCATGTTCTCCGATCCGCTCGATCCCAACAACTGCTTCATGGACATCCAGTCGGGGTCGGGCGGCACCGAGGCGCAGGACTGGGCGCAGATGCTCGAGCGCATGTACGCCAAGTACTGCGACCGCAAAGGCTACGGCATGGAAGTGCTCGAAGAATCGCCCGGCGAAGTCGCAGGCATCAAGAGCGCCTCGCTCAAGATCACCGGAAGCTACGCCTACGGGCACCTGCGCACCGAGAGCGGCGTGCACCGGCTGGTGCGCAAGTCTCCATTCGATTCGAACGCACGGCGCCACACCTCTTTCGCGAGTGTTTTCGTCTATCCGGAAGTGGACGAGAACATCGAGGTCGCGGTGAATCCGGCCGAGCTGCGCATCGACACCTATCGCGCCTCGGGCGCGGGCGGACAACACGTCAACAAGACGGATTCCGCGGTGCGCATCACGCATTTGCCCACCGGCATCGTGGTACAGTGCCAGAACGATCGCTCGCAGCACCGCAACCGCGCGGAGTGCATGGCGATGCTGAAATCGCGGCTGTACGAGCTGGAACTGCGCAAACTCCAGGCCGAGCGCAACAAGCTCGAAGCCGGCAAGACCGACATCGAGTGGGGACACCAGATCAGGAGCTACGTGCTCGACCAGTCGCGGATCAAGGACCTGCGTACCGGCGTCGAGTTCGGCAATACCCAGAAGATCCTCGACGGCGATCTCGACGATTTCATCAGCGCAAGCCTGAAGCAGGGCGTTTAGCCCCGACCATGGACGACCGGCAGCCGCAGCAAGACGAAAACCAGATCATCGCCGAGCGGCGCGCGAAGCTCGCCGAGTTGCGCAGGCGCGGCGTCGCATTTCCGAACGACTTCCATCGCGAGCACTTCGCCGCTGACTTGCACGAAACCTGGGGCGGAAAATCGAACGAGGAGATCGAGCCCAAGGCCGTAAAAGTCACGGTCGCCGGCCGCATGATGCTCAAGCGCGTCATGGGCAAGGCGAGCTTCGCCACGATCCAGGACACGAGCGGGCGCATCCAGCTCTACGTCACGCGAGACGGCATCGGCGAGGCGGCTTACGAGGCTTTCAAGCACTACGACCTCGGCGACCTCCTCGGGGCGAGCGGAATCCTGTTCAAGACCAAGACCGGCGAGCTTTCGGTGAAGATCGCCGAGTTGCGGCTGCTGGTGAAGGCGCTTCGCCCGTTGCCCGAGAAGTTCCACGGGCTCGCCGACCAGGAGCAGAAATACCGCCAGCGCTACGTGGACCTCATCATGAGCGAGGAAGCGCGCGAGGTGTTCCGCACGCGCAGCCGCATCGTGCAGGCGATCCGCGAGCACATGACCGGGAAAGGGTTCCTCGAGGTCGAGACGCCGATGATGCAGCCGATCCCGGGCGGCGCGATCGCGCGCCCGTTCAAAACGCACCACAACGCGCTCGACATGGATCTGTTTCTCCGCATCGCGCCCGAGCTCTACCTCAAGCGCCTCGTCGTGGGCGGCTTCGAGAAAGTCTTCGAGATCAACCGCAACTTCAGGAACGAAGGCATCTCCACACGGCACAACCCCGAGTTCACCATGCTCGAGTTCTACGAGGCCTACCGCGACTACCGCTACCTCATGGATTTCACCGAAGACATGCTGCGCAAGGCGGCACAGAAAGTGCTGGGCACCGTGCAGTTGCGCTACGGCGGGCATGCGATCGATCTGGGCAAGCCGTTCGAGCGACTGACAATCTTGCAGGCGATACGAAAATTCCATCCGGAGATCGACGAGCGCGAGCTTGCGACTCGCGACGGCGTAGTCGCCGTGCTGAAGAAGCGTGGCATCGACTTCAGCCAGCACGCCAAGGCCGGCCTTGGAGCGTTGCAGCTGCACCTTTTCGAGGAGACGACCGAGCCGCAGCTCGTGCAGCCGACTTTCGTTCTGGACTATCCGGCGGAGGTGTCGCCGCTCGCGCGCCGCAACGACGCCAATCCCGAGGTCACCGACCGCTTCGAGCTCTACATCGCAGGCCGCGAGATCGCAAACGGCTTTTCAGAGCTGAACGATCCCGAAGACCAGGCGGCCCGCTTCGAGGAACAGGCCAAGGCCAAAGCCGCCGGCAACGAGGAATCGATGTACTACGACGCCGACTACATCCGCGCGCTCGAATATGGCCTGCCTCCCACAGCCGGGGAAGGGATAGGGATAGATCGTCTCGTGATGCTCTTCACCGACAGCCCGAGCATCCGCGATGTGCTGCTTTTCCCGCATCTGCGCCGGGAAGCCTGAAGCCTTTTCAGCGAGCCCTGCAACAATCTGTTACATCAACCGGTCGACGCGTCATGCGTTATTCGGGGTACGTCTTGTCAGGAGAACCCTATGGAAACGCAAGCCGCACGCCAGATCCATCCTTTCATTGTCATCGCAGCAATCTCGGTTTCGCTGTTTTCCCTCACGGGAATCGGAGCCGTGCTCGGTTGGATCCCGACCTCGGTCGGCAGCAGCGCAAGCACTTCGCCGATAGCGCCGGCGCCCGAGCAACCGATAGCGCAGCCCGCCAAGCCTGTCGAGGCAAAGCCGGTCGTCAGGCAAGCGAAACCCAAACCGGTCGCCATGACCGAGCCGCCGCAACCGGTGGCGCAAGCTTTCGTTCCGCCTCCTCCGCCGATCGTGCCTGCAATCTGCCGCGAGTGCGCAGTCATCGAGGACGTGCGCGAAGTTGAAAAGGCAGGTCAGCCGTCGGGGGTCGGGGCAGTTGGAGGCGCCGTGGTCGGCGGGGTCATCGGCCACCAGGTCGGCGGCGGCCGCGGCAAGGACATTGCAACCGTATTGGGGGCCATCGGCGGGGGCATCGCCGGGAACAAGATCGAGAAGAACGTGAAAAGGACCAGGGAGTACCAGATCGTCGTCCGCTACGAAGACGGCACCCAGGGCCTGTTCATCCAGGCCACGCCGCCGAACTGGCGCATCGGTGACAAGGTGAAGGTCATCAACGACGTCATTCAGCTGCGCGGCTGAAACGAAGCCGCAGCCCGCAAAAGAACGCGGGCGCTTGCCCGCGCGGCCGTTCGCCGCATGGCAAGGGGCTCCCCCGGCGATGGGGCCGCAGAATACAATCGCGGCATGACAGGTCTTGCGATCTCGCTGGTACTGGGCGCAGCGCTGATCCACGCGAGCTGGAACTACATTCTAAAGAAAAGCGGCGGAGGAATCGGCTTCGTCTGGGCGTTCGCCGCGCTGTCTGCCCTGATCTACGCGCCGCTTGCGGTCGGCGTGGTCATCGTCCAGGACTTCCAGTTCACGGCCGGGGCGCTCGGCCTGATCTTCGCGAGCGCGGTGCTGCATACAGCCTACTATCTGCTGCTCGACCGCGGCTATCGATACGGCGACCTTTCGGTCGTGTATCCGCTCGCGCGGGCAACCGGCCCTCTCCTGACGGTAATCGTCGCGATCGCCCTGCTCGGCGAGCAGCCAAGCGTGATTGCGATGTGCGGTGCGGCGCTCATCGTGGGCGGCGCTTTCTTTCTCGCGGCGAGCCCGGCCAAGCTGCGCGAGGCGGGCGCCATGCGCGGGATCGCGTTCGCCCTGCTCACCGGCTGCATGATCGCGGCGTATACAGTCGTCGATAAACAGGCGGTCAGCGCCTTCCTGATTCCGCCCATCCTCCAGGACTGGGGAGCGAACCTCGGCCGGGTAATCGTGATGACGCCGCTTGCGCTCAGGCGCCGCGAGCAGATCAGGGTCGCCTGGAACCAGCAAAAAAAAGCGGTGATCCTCGTCGCCGTGCTATGCCCGCTTTCCTACATCCTGGTGTTGACCGCGATGGTGTTCACGCCGGTCAGCTATGTCGCGCCGGCGCGTGAGATCAGCATCCTTTTCGCCGCGCTGATGGGAGCACACCTGCTCCAGGAAGGCGACGTGCCGCGCCGGATTGCAGCGGCCGCGGCGATGGCGCTCGGTGTGGTCGCGCTCGCGCTAGGCTAACGGACTTGACTTGAAATCCGTCCTACTCTCCCGCGCCGCTCAAAACCCGCCGGTCAATTCGGGAAGAAGTAGCCGGTGTCGACGGTCGCACCGCTGACGATGGGGGTCGTCGTGCGGTCGTCCAGATCGAACATCACCACGTCCCGGTCGCCGCTCGTCCGGTGCAGGGTGAGGAACACGCGGTTGCCCGATCCGTCGCCGACGTTCTCCACAAAAATCGTCGGCACGTCGTCGATCTTTTGCTTAAGCCGAAGCGGCGCAGGGATCGACGGATCGGCGCTGGCGATCCAGGGGAAGCCCGCGTCGTCCACGAAGGTCACGATGCCGTCGCTGCGCAGCGTCGGCAGGGGCTGCCCGGCGGCCGAGGATAGGGTCAAATCCGCCGTGGCGTCGAACAACGAGGAATAGAAGCCCTGCGGACTCCCGCCAGAGAAGAGGAGGTAGTTGTCCCTCGTGGCGACGAACCTGGACCCAAGCAGGGCCGACACGCTGGAGAACACCGATCCGTCGGCGTTGTAGACATTGAGCGACGTCGGGATACCGTTCTGCGGACCCCAGCTGGCCGAAATTTTTCCACCGGACAGGAAGCGCACGTCCGTGGCGGCATCGGTGGCGGGGACGACCGTGAGGAAGACCGTGGTGGGGAGCGCCAGATCGATGACCGCTCCCCGGTCGGGAAAGGTGTTTCCGGCCATGTAGCGGTAGACCACGGACGCCTTCGAACCATCCGGCGACAGTTCCACGAGAAGTGGCGGTCCGAAGGAGCGGGAGCGCATGAACGTGTTGCCCCCCAGGCTCAAATCGGCGTTCACCGTCCACGCTTCGTACGCCAGCGGATCCCCCATCCTGAACGAACGACCCAGCACGATCCCCTGGGCGTTGACGGCCATCACCGTTTCCGCACCGCCGTCCATTCCGCCGAACAAGGTCGAGGGAGTGATCAGATTCTGATCCAGCTGCACCGAACCGCCCAGCGCGCCGGCCAGCGGTTGCGTACGAAGTTGGGCCAGGGGATTGATGTCCGCGGTGATCAAGTGCGTGGCGGTGAGGGCCATCGGCACGCGCAGGTCGCTTCCCGCCATGTAGACCGCGGGGGCCACGCCATCGCTGTAGTAGACCTTCCTCACGCCCGCTGTTTCTTCGCATAGGAAGGCGACACCGGCGGCCGAAAACACGAAGGCGACACCGGGCGAAAACACCGGAAGGGTGACGCTGAGGCACCCCGACTTCACCAGGTGGTCCTCGACGCCGTCGAGGGTGGAGGTGCGCACACCGACGTTGGCACCGACCGTGTCGAGGAATACCGCCCGCCGTGGAGCCCCGTCGATCAGGCCGAGGTACTGGTACGTATGTCCGCCTTCGGCTGCGAGAACGGCGCGCGTGGATTGCAGGAACACGCCGAGCTCGAAGTAGATGCCGGGCGCCGCGAGCTTCCCGTACACCATCCCCAGGCGCCGGCGCTTACTTTGATCGGTGCAGCCGATGACGGCACCGGTGGCGTCGGTGCACGTGGTCTGACCGGTGGTCACGTTGTCGCTGCCTTCGTACATCGGGCCGATGAAGGTGGCGCTCGCGATCGTCTCGATGGGAACGTTCGGTTGGTCGGCGCGATAGATGTTGATCTCCGCCGGAGTGACGCGCGAGGCGACGACATAGCCGGCGGTGTTCGCACAGGCCACGGAAACATTGGTCACGTGCGAACCGCTGAGCGTTCCCACGCCGTTCGCTACAGTGCAACTCTGGCCGCTCGGCTGGGTCAGCACGGTGACGTTGTAAGGGCTGCCGTTGGCGAGCGCGGTGGTGAAAGTGAAGCTGCCGTTCACCGAGACCGTGCGGTTGTCGCCGCCGTTGTTCTGAAGCACGACGCTGCCCGAGAGCCCCGAGACCGTACCGCCAATGGTGAAGGCGCCCGCGACGCAGGTGATGGCGACGTTGGTAACGTTCGCCCCGGCAATGGCGCCGGTGCCGTTGGCCACGCTGCAGCCCTGGCCTGCAGGCTGGGTGAAGACGCTGACGGCATATCCGCTGCCGTTCGCCACCGGAGCGGAGAAGGTAAAGGCGCCGTTCGCACTGAGGGTCAGGTCGTTGCCGCCGTTGTTCCTCAGCACCACGGTGCCGGTGAGCCCCGAGACCGTGCCACCGACGGTAAATGCGCCGGCGGCGCAAATGACGGTCACATTGGTGACATTGGCCCCGCTCACCGTACCCACGCCGTTGGTGACCGAGCAGGTCTGACCCGCAGGCTGCGTGAGGACGGTGACGCTGTAGCTTGCGCTGTCCGCAAGGGCCGCGGCAAAGGCAAAGGCTCCATCCGCGGAGACCGAGCGGTTGTCGCCGCCGTTGTTCTGTAGGACAACGGTGCCCGAGAGGCCCGCGACGCTGCCGCCAATGGTGAAGGGCGGAGTGCCCGCGCCCCCAGCCCCTCCACTCCCGCCCCCGCCGCAGGCGCCGAGCACGCCTAGCGAAATCGTCAACGCAAGAACCTGAAGGAAGCGATTGCTGGTCTTCATCGGTTTCTCCCTGAGTGGGTCGCATTAAGGCGGCGTTTCATTTTCCCCACTTCTTCTGATCCAATTTGCACGCTACCACAGCTTAGTTTTGGGGAAGGACAGGCGCTGTTAAGTCTTCCACCGGCGGCGTGTGGAATATTCACATCAAGATTGAGAAAAAGCTTGGCGCCGCGCCCAGGCCGACATTTCACTTTCCCCGCTTCTTTCGTCCACCGCCGGACGCTGCTCCATTCGGCGACGGTGACGCGCGCCCCAGGGCGAGCAGTTGCAACAGTTCGGTCACGGTGTGAAAGCTATGGCTATGGCTATGGCCTTGTTTTGGTACCAGCCGTATGGGTACTCATCTCATTCCCCCTTGGGGGTGGGACTACTCCCGCACTCGGTGCTTGAATCGGTGGTCGACTTTGACTATAGCTCAAACCAGAAATGCGGGCGTTGGTCGTGAACACGCTCGATAGCATCGCGGGGAAACCAGTGACGTACGACGCAAGATCTTCCGGCGTCACGGCGGCGTCCTTCAACATCCTGTTGGGAATATGGCGCACGAAAGGGCATACTTGATTGATGGATATTTCCTTCGCCTCCGCAGTCGTCATCTTGCTGCTGGTCACCGATCCGATCGGCAACATCCCTCTTTTCGTTTCGCTGATGCGGCCCGTCGATCCCAGACGCCGCGTCCGCGTGATCGTCCGGGAATGCGCCATCGCGCTTGCCGTGCTGCTGCTTTTCGCAATTTTCGGCAGATTCCTTCTCGACCTGTTCAGTCTCTCCGACCGCTCGCTCAACCTTGCCGGCGGCATCATCCTGTTCCTGATCGCAATGCGGATGATCTTCCGCACCCAGGAAGGCATATTCGGCGCGCTCCCCGCCGGCGAACCGTTCATCGTGCCGCTGGCGATTCCGTCGATCGCCGGCCCGGCGGCGATCGCCACCGTCATACTGCTGGTCTCGCGCGCGCCCCAGCGCCTCCCGGAATGGCTCGCGGCGGTGACCGTGGCGATGGCGTTTTCGCTCTTCACTCTGCTCCTTGCCGAACGCATCAGCCGATGGCTCGGCGAACAGGTGCTCGCCGCCTTCGAGCGGCTGATGGGGCTGCTGCTGACCGCGATCGCGGTGGAGATGCTGCTGCGCGGGATCGAGGGGTTTGTGCGCCACCTGCAAGAAGGCTGACCGCTTCGTCCGGAGCCCGGGCCGGAGAGCGGTCCTACACCGGGCTCTAGACCGGAATCGCGTTGCGGATGGCGGGCAGCGCGCGCGCGACCGCTTCGCGTCCCTCGGCGATCGCGACCTCCGCGTGGTGGTAGTCGAGCAGACCGAGGTGGCCGAGGCGCGGCGTGATCAGCACGTCGGGCGGGTCGCCCGCGAGGCGGCTCCTCGCAATGCGCAGTTGCATGATATTTATGGAGCCCATTAGCGTCTCCAGCAGCGACGGCGCAGTGGGCTGCGGCTCCGCCTCCGGATCGCTTGCCTTTCCGTACTGCGGGAGAAACCTGCTCATGAAGCCTCGCGGGGTCGTCTGTGTCGGCGCACGGTCGTCGTCGCGAACGTAACGCCCCACCAGATCCGTGCCGAGATCGACCGCGACGGCGACGTCCGCGCCCATCGCCCGACACAGTGAGACCGGAATCGGGTTGACCACGCTTCCGTCGACGAGAAAACGGTCTTCGTAGAGGACCGGCTGAAACAGGCCCGGCACTGCGATCGACGCGCTGATCGCATCCGACACTTTGCCCTCGCGCAGCCATATCTCCTGTCCGGAGTGAAGATCGGTCGCGACCGCAGCGAATTGCACCGGCAGTTCGGAGAAATTGCGCTCCACGAACTGCTCGCGAAAAACATCCCTCATGCGCCTGCCCCTGATGAGTCCGCCGCGCAGGCCGAAGTCCGCAAGCCTCAGCATGCGTTTCCAATCCAGCGCGAGCGCCCAGGCCTCCAGTTGATCGAGCCGGCCCGCGGCGAACGCCGCCCCGACCAGTGCGCCCACCGAACAGCCTGCAATGAAGTCGGGCTTGATGCCTTCTTCGGTGAGCGCGCGCAAAACACCGATATGCGCCCAGCCGCGGGCGGAGCCCGCGCCGAGGACGAATCCGATCTTGGGACGGCGGCGCGCCATGGACTACGGCTCCAGGAGGACCCGCGTCCAGGTCGGATCTCCCATCACATCCGCTCGAAAATCGCGGCGATCCCCTGCCCGCCGCCGATGCACATCGTGACCAGCGCGTAACGCTTCTGCGCGCGGTGCAGCTCGTGGATCGCCTTCACCGTGAGGATGCAGCCGGTCGCGCCAATCGGATGGCCGAGCGCGACCGCGCCGCCGTTGGGGTTGACCTTCGCGGGGTCGAGCCCGAGATCGCGTGTCACGGCCATCGCCTGCACCGCAAAGGCCTCGTTCGACTCGATCACGTCCATGTCGGCGGGCTTGAGGCCCGCCCTTTCGAAAACGCGCTTCACCGCTGGGATCGGTCCCAGGCCCATCACCTGGGGCTCCACGCCGGCGTGCGAGTACGCCACGAGGCGCGCCAGCGGCTTCGCGCCCTGCTTCTGCGCCGCGGACTTCTCCATCAGCACCACGGCAGCGGCGGCATCGTTGATGCCCGATGCGTTGCCCGCGGTGACCGTGCCGTCCTTTTTAAACACGGTCTTCAGCTTTTGCAGATCCGCGATGGTCACGTCCCGGCGCACGTGCTCGTCAGTCTCAAATTGTGCGGGGCCTTTCTTTGATTTCACTTCTACCGCGACGATCTGGCCGCTGAAGTGGCCGGCATCGAGCGCTCTTGCCGCGCGTTTGTGGCTTTCGAGGGCAAACGCATCCTGCTCCTCGCGGGTAATGCCGTACTTCGCCGCGATGTTTTCCGCGGTGACGCCCATATGGCCGTGACCGAATGGGTCGTGCAGCGCGGCGGTCATCGCGTCGATCAATGTCGAGTCCCCCATGCGCTGGCCCCAGCGCGCCGCAGGCATGAAATACGCGGCGCGGCTCATGCTCTCCGCGCCGGCGCCGATCGCGACGTCAACGTCCCCGAGCAGGATGTGCTGCGAGGCCGAGACGATCGCCTGCAGCCCGCTGCCACACAGGCGGTTCACGGTGAGGCAGGGCGTACCGACCGGGAGCCCTCCCTCGATCGCGGCGACGCGCGAGAAATACAGGTCCTTCGCTTCGCCGTGGATGACGCTGCCGAAGACGACGTGGCCGACCGTCGCCGGATCGATCTTCGCGCGCGACACCGCCTCCTTCACGCAGATCGCGCCAAGCTTGGTCGGCGCGATGTCCTTGAGCGAACCACCGTAGTCGCCGATCGCAGTACGCACGCCGCTCACCACCACCACTTCACGCTGTGCCATGGGATGCTCCTTTGATCATGCCGCGAGCCGCCGGGAAGCGACGGGACGCGCAAACAGGTCGTGGGCGTCGGAGCGGAACACTCTCACCTGGGCCCAGTCCCCCGGCGCAAGTTTGCCCGCGCCTTCGATATGAACCACTCCGTCGATTTCCGGGGCGTCGGCGGACGAACGACCCACAGCGCCCTCCGGATTCACTTCATCCACCAATACTTTGACGGTCTTCCCGACTTTGCTCTTCAGACGCCTCGCGCTGATTTTTTCCTGTACCCGCATCAGCTGCCCGCGGCGTTCCTCTCGGACCTCATCGGGCAGCGCGCCGGGCAAATCGTTCGCCTGGGCGCCCTCCACCGGCGAGTAGGCAAAACACCCGACGCGGTCGAGCTCGGCCTCATCCAGGAAGTCGAGCAGCTCCTGGAACTCGTTTTCGGTCTCGCCCGGGAAGCCGGCGATGAAGGTGCTGCGTATCGTCATGTCCGGACAGATCCTGCGCCAGGCACGGATACGTTCGAGATTGTCCTCGCCGCTCGCGGGGCGCTTCATGAGTTTCAGGATCCGCCGGCTCGCGTGCTGGAAAGGAACGTCGATATAGGGAAGAATCCTTTCCTCGGCCATCAGCGGGATCACGTCGTCCACGTGCGGATAGGGATAAACATAGTGGAGTCGCACCCATACGCCCAGCTCTCCGAGCGCAGTCGCCAGATCGGCCATGCGGGTCCTGAGCGGCCGCCCGCCCCAGAACCCGGTGCGGTACTTGAGGTCCACGCCGTAGGCGCTCGTGTCCTGCGATATCACGAGCAGTTCCTTCACGCCCGCCCTGACGAGATTTTCCGCTTCCCGCATGACCTCGCCGATCGGCCGGCTCACCAGATCGCCGCGCAGCGACGGGATGATGCAGAAGCTGCAGCGGTGGTTGCAGCCCTCCGAGATTTTCAAGTACGCGTAGTGCCGCGGCGTGAGCTTGATCCCCTGCGGAGGCACGAGATCGGCGAAGGGATCGTGCGGCTTGGGAAGATGCTCGTGCACCGAAGCCATCACCGCTTCCAAGGCGTGCGGGCCGGTGACCGCAAGCACCCTCGGGTGCGCGTTCCGGACGACGTCGCCCTTGGCGCCCAGGCAGCCGGTGACGATGACGCGGCCGTTCTCCGACAGCGCCTCGCCGATGGCATCCAGGGATTCCTGCACCGCCGATTCGATAAAGCCGCAGGTGTTGACTACGACGAGGTCGGCGCCGTCGTACGAAGGCGAAATCGCGTAACCCTCCGCACGCAGGCGCGTGAGAATGCCTTCTGAATCGACCAGCGCCTTGGGACAACCGAGGGAGACGAAACCTACTTTGGGTGCCGCGGACATCGGACCTGTAAACCGTTCCGGGACTTCAACTCTTGTTTCCCTCACCCGGCGTCTTGTCGCCATCGGGTTTCTGCGTGCCGCCCGGCTGTGCGCCGAATCCCGGCATCGTGAAGCCGGTAAACATGTTGCGAGTCTGGTTCTGCAGCTGCTCCTGCATCTGCAGAAACACGTTGCGGCTCTGCTCCATGTACGCGGAGACCAGACCCTGCATGGCCGGAGCCTGGAAGCTCATGAATTGCTTCCACAGCTCCTCGTTGAACTTGGCAGGCTCGCCGTAGAGCTTTTGCGACTGCTCCTGCATGCGCTTCTGGATCTCGCCGAACAACTGCATGTTGCGCTCGAGGTAGGAACCCAGCATCCCCTGCATCGCGTTGCCATAGGAGCGAATGAATTGCGTGAGAATGTCCGAGGAAAACATCGGCGCGCCGCCGTTTTCCTCTTCAAGGATGATCTGGAGCAGGATGGACCGCGTCAGGTCCTCCTTGGTCTTGTCATCGACGACCTGGAATTCCTGCCCATCCAGCACGAGCTTCTTGACGTCGGCGAGCGTGATGTAGGTGCTCGTCTTGGTGTCGTAAAGCCGGCGGTTGGGATACTTCTTGATCAGTCTCGCGGGGTCGGCCACTGGATTACCTAGCCTCACTGAATGCGGATGTTGCGGTGCATGATACTGGAGATTGGCTCGCCCCGTAACCTTATGACATGTGCTGGCCGCCGTTGATGGCGATGTTGGCCCCGTTGACGAAGGCCGCCTCCTCCGAGCAAAGGTAGATGATCAGCCCCGCGACTTCGTCGGGCTTGCCAAGCCTGCCGATGGGAATCTGCGGCAGGATCTTCGAGTCGAGAATCTCCTTGGGAATCGCAGTCACCATCCGCGTGCCGATGTAGCCGGGCGAGATGGTATTCACGGTCACGCCTTTCTTTGCCACCTCCAGCGCGAGTGACTTGGTGAAGCCGTGCATGCCGGCCTTGGCCGCCGCGTAGTTCGTCTGCCCGAACGCCCCCTTCGAGCCGTTGACCGAAGCCACGTTGATCACGCGCCCCCAGCCGCGATCGACCATGCCGTCACAGACTTGTTTTGTCATATTGAACACGGAGTCGAGATTGGTGCGCAGGACCGCATCCCAGTCGCCTTTGCCCATCTTCCTGAACGTCATGTCTCGGGTGATGCCGGCGTTGTTGACGAGAATATCGACAGGACCCAGATCCTTCACCACAGCTTCGACGCACGCCTTGCTCGATTCGAAATCGGCGACGTCGCAGGGATAGGCGCGGAACTCGTAACGGCGCGACTTCATCTCTGCGGTCCACTGGCCGACCGTCTTGTTCGAGGGCGAGAACGTCACCGCCACCGCGTATCCCGCATCGGCCATCTTGGTGCTGATCGTTTCGCCCAGCCCCCCCATACCACCCGTAATCAGCGCCAGTCGCTTTGCCATGGTTCCTTGCGCGTCCTCAGTTTGCCCGTCTCATGCTCCGCGATTATTGCACTCCGGGTCAAACCATGTGCAGACCGCCGTTAATCGAGATATTGGCCCCGGTGACGTAGCTCGCCTCTTCGGAGGCGAGATAGGTGACCAGACTCGCGATTTCCTCGGGTCGCGCCAGCCGCCCCATGGGAATCTGCCCGATGATCGACTGAAGGGTTTCGGGCTTCATCGCCCGCACCATGTCCGTCTCGACGTAGCCCGGCGACACGGTGTTCACGGTGACTCCCTTTTTCACCACCTCCTGCGCGAGCGCTTTCGCGAACCCGTGCATGCCCGCCTTGGCTGCCGAGTAATTGGTTTGCCCGAACTGGCCTTTCAGGGCGTTGACTGAGGATATGTTGATAATGCGGCCCCAGCCGCGTTCTGTCATGCCCTCGATCACCTGGCGCGTGACGTTGAAGACGCCGTTCAGGTTGGTGTTGATTACTGCGGACCAGTCGGCCGGCGACATGCGCTTGAAAAGACCGTCGCGCGTGATGCCGGCGTTGTTGACCAGGATATCCACCTCCCCGATTACCGAACTGATCTGGTAGAACATGTTGGCGCAGGATTCGTAGTTGTCGACGTTGCCTTCGGCGGCGTACACCTGCAGACCCTCGCCTCGCATGGTCGCGAGCCAGTCGTCCTTCCTGTCGTAGCCGGGCAGGCACCCCGCTACGACCCTCGCGCCGTTCCGCCCGAGGCCCCGGCACACCGCTGTCCCGATCCCGCCCATGCCGCCGCTCACGAAAGCGATACGCTGCTTGACGGGACTGCTGGCGCCCTGCGGGGCTGCCGCGTCCGTCGGGGCGATCATGCGCTTTATGGCTGTCGCAGTCGTCATCGTTCGAATGCCTCCTTAAGTGGGCTTGCGCTCAAACTGGCGTCACGTGGCCGCCGGCGGGCTATACGATGCGGTGTTTTACGTATCGCCCCGGCGCGGGCTCGATCGGATTGAATTGCGAGTTGCCGAGCCGTGCTGGCGCTTTGGCGCGCCCGCCGCCAAAGCGCTCCAGCCACTGGATCCAGTCGGTCCACCAGCTTCCCGGTCTTTCAGTCGCAGCCGCGAGCCAGGCTTCCGGGTCCGCCACCGCCTTTCCACCCACCCAGTGGCTACGTCTATTTTTCGATGCGGGATTTACGACCCCGGCGACGTGGCCGCTCGCTCCGAGAACGAAGCGTGTCTCGCCCTGCAGGAGCTGCGTCGTTTGGTAAGCGGTGCGCCAGGGAACGATGTGGTCCTCGCGCGTGGCGAGCACATAGGCCGGAACCGCGATCTTGCCGAAATCCACCGGCACGCCCAGCACCGTGGTTTTCCCCGGCTCGCGCAGGCGGTTCTCGAGATAAGTGTTGCGCACGTACCAGCAGTACATCGGTCCGGGGAGATTCGTCGAATCGGCGTTCCAGTGGAGCAGGTCGAGAGCCTCGGGTTGCTTGCCCTTAAGATAGTTGTTGACCACATAAGACCAGACCAGGTCGTTCGCACGCAGCGCAGAGAAAGCCATCGCGATGTCGGTGCCGCGCATGACGCCGCCCCCGCCGATCGCAGCCTCGCGCGCCTCAACGCTCGCCTCGTCGATGAACAGTGCGATGTCCCCGGTATCGGAAAAATCGAGCATCGAAGCAAGGAAGGTCGAGCTCTCCACGCGCTTGTCGCCGTTCGCGGCCATCACAGCGAGCGCAGCGCCGAGCATCGTACCGCCGACGCAAAACCCGAGCGCGTTGACCTCTTCAGTACCCGCTATCGCGCGTGCGACTTCGAGTGCCTTGAATACGCCTATCTTGATGTAGTCGTCCCACGTGAAGTAGCCCAGATCCTCGGTGATGTTGCGCCAGGACACCATGAAAACCATGTGGCCCTGCTCGAGCGCGTAGCGAACGAAGGAGTTCTCCGGTTGCAGATCGAGGATGTAGTACTTGTTGATGCAGGGCGGGACCATGACGAGCGGCCGCCTGAAGACCGTCGGGGTGAGGGGCTTGTATTGGATCAGTTGAATCAGCTCGTTCTCGAAAACCACCGCGCCTTCGGTCGCTGCGAGGTTCTTGCCGACCTCGAAGGCGGATTCGTCGGTCGTCGAGATTCGCCCCTTGTGCGCGTCTTCGACAAGCTGGCGAACGCCCCGGGCAAGACTCTCGCCCTGCGTCTCCAGCGCTAGCTTCAGGACCTCGGGATTGGTCGCGGCGAAATTCGCCGGACTCATCGCGTCGGCAAACTGGCGCGCGATGAAGCGCAAACGCTCCTTCGCGCGCGGCTCGGCCTTGGAGCTGTCGACCCAATCGAGAAGCAAGCGTGAATTGATGAGGTAGCTCTGCCGCAGGTAATCGAACCAGGGGTTTCGTCGCCACTCGGGAGAGGAGAAGCGGCGGTCACCTCTTTCAGCTGGAGCAGCCTCGGTTCCTGCCTCGCGAGTGAGCGTTGACTGCCACAGCGCCGCGTGCTGAGTCAGACAGCGCGCCTGCAGTGCAGCAAATTCGGCGGCATCGAAGCCTAGGGATTGGAGGGAACGGGCAAAGTCCGAATCGGCAGGGACACCCATGCAACCGAGAAAATTTGTAAAGAACGCCTGCGTAGCGGCGGAGAACGGGTCGGCCGGAGATGGAGGGTTGCCTGTCACTGTGCTTGGGCCAAGAGATTGAAATATATGGAAAGGCGGCGAAGTATTGCACCGCACAATCCTTGAAGTCAAGGCAGCAATTCTGGTCGGGCTGGCTCGAGCTAACCAACTGCCCCGACTGGAGATTCGGCGGAAAGGCCAGCTTCCCCCTGCCCGCCTTCCAGCCAGGCCTGCGTCCTATCTTGAAGCCTGAGCCCTTGACATAAACCACGATTTGGGATATTTTTCCCAAATCATGCAGCGAAAATCATCCATCAAGCCCCGAATCGGTCAGGCCCTCGCAGCCGCACTGGAACGTGTTCTACGTCCGCTATTCCGAGTTGTTCTGCGTAACAACATGTCTTTTAAGGCTTTCCTGGATATCGCCAAGCGCACCTATGTCGAAGTTGCGGCAAGCGAGTTCGGTATCCCGGGGAAAAAACAGTCCGTCTCTCGCATAGCGCTGCTTTCCGGCTTGACGCGCAAGGAAGTGCAACGCCTGCTCGAGACTCCGACCGCAGACGACAGCGACGCGGGCGAGCGCTATAACCGCGCCGCCCGCGTGGTAGCCGGCTGGGTGCGTGACAAGGATTTTGCTGACGCCGCGGGTCATCCCAAACCGCTCGCACTCCAGGACAGCGAATCGCCGGACCGGCCGAGCTTCGCCGACCTCGTACGCCGCTTCAGCGGCGACATTCCGTTTCGCGCCGTTCTCGACGAACTGCTGCGTGTCGGCGTCGTCGAGAAACTCGGCGACGGCACGGTCGAGCTCAAGACCCGTGCCTACGTCCCGGAGAGCGGCGACGCTGACAAGCTGAACATACTCGGAACCGATGTTGCCGACCTCGTTACCACCATCGATCACAACCTTCAGCACGGCGGCGACGATCCGTTCTTTCAGAGAAAGGTGATGTACGACAACGTCCCTCTTGAAGCCCTGGAGGAGTTTCGTCGGCTGAGCAACGCCCAGGCGCAGACGCTGCTTGAGCAGATGGACAAATGGCTGTCGCAGCACGACCGCGATACGCGTCCGGGGACGAGCGGGACCGGGCGAGTGCGCACGGGCATTGGTATCTATTACTTCGAGGAAAACATGGCGTCACAGAATTCAAAGGATTCGCAATCGTGAGGACTCAGTCGGGAACCCTCTTGATCGATGCATTGCTCGACCGCCTGGGAAGCGCCCAGGCGGAGGTACTTGTCGCGCGGCTGGATACGTGGATGTCCCAGGACGATCGGGTCACCCGAAAGGGTCCCGCCAAAGCCGGGCGAAGGCGCGCGGAAATCGGAATTCATCACTTCAACCAAACCAAGGCATCACAAACGCAAAAGGACTAGACATCATGAAGACTCCAGCAATCGGAAATTTCTTACCCTGGGCGCTGCTCGCCCTCATGCTCACAAGCTGCGGCGGCGGCACCGGCGGAACCGGATCAGGCGGAGACGCACCCAGCAGCGGCGTCTCGATCGGCGTAATGGCCAAAGGCAGCGTGATCGTCAACGGCGTTCGCTTCGAGGACACCACCGCCAACATATCGATTGACGATACGCCGAAGACGGCGGCCGACCTGCGCGATGGGATGGTCGTGAGGGTGCTCGGGACGGTCAACCCCGACGGCATCACTGGCACCGCGCAGCGCGTAGAGGCGCAAATCGAGGTGCGTGGAACCCCGACTTCGGTCGATCCCACTGCGAACCCTCAGAGCCTGGTCGTGCTGGGCCAGACTGTCTTCGTTGACGACCAGACTGTCTACTCGAATCTGGCGGGTTTCGGCGCCATCACCACGTCAACTCTGATCGAGGTCCACGGGCTCCGGGATACACAGGGCCGAATTCGCGCAACTCGCATCGAGGCCAACACGGCGCAGATGGGCGACAACACGGTGGACGAGATCCGCGGCGTCGTAAGCGGCGGAGCCGGCACGAACCCGACCACATTCAACGTCGGCTCGCAAGCCGTCAACGCGAGCGCGGCGGTGATCGCTCCCGCCGGCGCGAACTATCAGAACGGCAGCGTGGTCGAAGTGCACTGCAGCGTGCGGCCGTGCGCACCCGGCGGCGTATTCCAGGCCTCGCGGATCGAGGTCGAGAGCGCCGAGGATTCGGGTTCCCAACCCGGCTCGGGGCAACGGTTCGAGGCGGAGGGTCTGATCTCCGGCTTCGGCGGGCATCCCGGCAATTTCTCCGTCGCAGGCACCCCAGTGACCACGACAGGCTCCACCCGTTTCGAAGGCGGTATCGCGACCGACCTCGCGAACGACATCAAGGTCGAAGCGGAGGGCACATGGAACGGGTCTGCGCTGGTCGCAAGCAAGATCGAGTTCAAGCGTTCGGTCATCCGCTTGCAAGGCGTAGTCACGGTTTCCACTGCTCCGTCGTTTACGCTGACTATCACCGGCGCCGGAGCTGTGACCGTCGAAGCCGACAGCCTCACAGGCGGCGATTTTGCAGGCGGCGCGGTGCCTCCGGTTGCTCCCGGATGCGTACAGGTGCGCGGTCAGCGCAAGGCTGGAGGCGGAGTCGTGGTGACCGCCGGTGAAATCAGGGCATCCTGCAGCAGCAGCGATAGGCACTTTGTCCAGGCGCCGGTCGAGATCGAAGTCCCCGAAGTCAACATCACCTTGCTAGGGTTCTTGCTCGACGTCAGCAACCCGACGGATAACCCTCCGTACAAGGACATCAACGACCTGCCGATTACGCGAGCCGTCTTCTTCAATACGGTCACGGCTGCGACTACCAACGCCGGCGGGTCCATCCCGGGGACACTGGTAAAAGTGATCTTCAACGACGGGCTGACCACCGTCAGGCAGGTCGAAATCGAAGATTGACCGGTTCCTCCAGTCGGTCATTTGACGCCGCCCTTCGGGGCGGCGTCCTGCTTTTGGGCGCGACGAAGCGTCGGCTGAGGACGGCCTACTGCTTGGGAATTTTCGCCCGCTCGATCACGACCTTCCACTTGGCGATTTCGGAGACGAGCAGCTCGCGCAGGGCCTCAGGTGTTCCAGGACGCACGTCGACGCCCAGATCCGACAGGCGCTTGTGAACTGCGGGGTCAGCCAGCGCGGCGCTGACTTCGCGGTTGAGCCGTTCGATCACGGTTCTCGGGGTTTTCGCCGGCGCGGCGACGCCGTTCCACGATGAGGCTTGGTAGCCGGGCACGCCGCTCTCGGCAACAGTCGGCACGTCGGGCAGGCCGGGAAAGCGCTTCGCGGAAGTGACTGCCAGCGCGCGCAAAGAACCGCCCTTGATCTGTGGCAGCACGGGAGTGAGGAACTCGAACGCCGCCTGCACATCGTTCGCCTTGAGCGCCACGATAACTGCAGGCGTCGCCTTGAACGGCACGACCTGCGCATCGACCCCTGCCATCGACTTGAACAACTCCGCGGCGAGGTTTTGGGTGCTGCCCGGGTTGATCGTGCCGATGTTGAATTTGTTCGGGTTCGCTTTCGCGGCAGCGATGAGCTCGCGCACCGACCCGATCTTGGATGCCGAATCGACCGCCAGCACCAGGTCGAAGAAGCCCACGGTCGAGACCGGCGCAAAATCATTTACGGTGTCGTAGGGCAGCGATTTGAAAAGCGAAACGCTGACAGCATTCCCATTGGTGATGAAGAGCAACGTGTGGCCGTCGGGCTCGGCCTTTGCGACCGCCTCCGAGGCGACGATGCCGCCTGCACTCGGTCTGTTTTCAACGAGGACCTGCTGCCGGAGAGCCTCGCTCATTTTCTGCGAGAGTACCCGCGCGGTGATGTCGGCGACGCCGCCCGCAGCAAAGGGAACGAGGATCCGAACCGGACGAGTCGGAAAGGTCTGGGCAAGACTCGGAGCGGACGCGACAGCCAGCGTGAGTATGCAAATCCACTGCGCGGGAAAAACGGCTCGCATGCGAAGACCTTTCACGAAGGGAATCTTGATTGGAAGGATTGGTCGGGGCGGCGTGATTCGAACACGCGACCACCTGCACCCCATGCAGGTACGCTACCAGGCTGCGCTACGCCCCGATTGTTCAAAAGTATAGCAGACGCTCTGCTGCCAGCGCGCCACACCCTCAACGCAGGAGTTCGATGACGCTTTTCAGTTCCTGCTTCAGCGCGACAAGATTCACGCCTCGTATTTCCTGCGCGCGCGGCGCCGTGGACCGCGACGTGGAGCCGCTCAGACTCTCATCCAGGCGATTGCGCGCACCGCTTATGGTAAAACCCTGCTCGTATAGCAACTCGCGGATGCGGCGGATCAGCAGCACCTCGTGGTGCTGATAGTAGCGACGGTTTCCACGGCGCTTCACGGGCCGAAGCTGTGTGAACTCCTGCTCCCAGTAGCGCAGTACGTGCGGCTTGACGCCGCACAACTCGCTGACCTCGCCTATGGTGAAGTAGCGCTTCGCCGGAATCGGCGGAAGGTTGTCCTTAGTCGCCTTGCTTTCCATGGTTCTGCTCGACCAGCGCCTTCAGTTTCTGGCTGGCGTGAAACGTGACCACGCGCCGCGCGGTGATGGGAATTTCCTCGCCGGTCTTGGGATTACGGCCGGGCCTTTGCGGCTTGTCGCGCAGTTGGAAGTTGCCGAACCCGGAAAGCTTGACGCTCTCTCCGTTTTCCAGCGCCAGGCGGATCTCCTCGAAGAACGTCTCGACCATGTCCTTAGCTTCGCGCTTGTTGAGCCCTACCTTCTCAAAAAGCATGTCCGCCAACTCGGCTTTTGTAAGCGTCATTTTTCGCTCCCTTTGGAAAGGCAAAAACCTCTCCCAAGCCACTACCTAAGTACGTAATTTCGCACCGAATTTTGCGGAAAGAAGCCCTATTAGCTGAGCCATTGCGGCGTCCGCATCCGCATCGGTCAACGTCCTTGCAGTATCTTGCATAACTACCCGAAACGCAAGGCTTTTTCTGCCTCGCCCGAGATTCCCCCCTCGAAATACGTCGAACAAGCGTATTTCCTGCACCAGCGGGGGGCGAATCCGGGTTAATTCCTCCAGTATCTCGGCCGCGGGGAGGCCCTCATCGAATTCCATGGCAAGGTCCCGGACAATCGCGGGAAACTTCGATACCTCCCGGTATCGCGGCAGCGCGACTTCACTCAGCACGTCCAGCTCGAACACCACAGGCGCCAACGGCAGTTCGTATTTCTGCTGCCACCGCGGGTGCAGCTCGCCTAGCCAGCCGATCTCCTGTCCTTCCACCAGGACGCGCGCCGCGCGACCTGGATGGAGCGCCGGATGGTTTGCGCGCTCGAACTTGGCCTTGCGCGGAGCAAGCAGCAATTCCACGTCGGCCTTGATATCGAAAAAGTCGACGTTGCGATCCGGAATTCCCCATTGCTCCTCGAGCGCAGGACCATATGCGAGGGCGCCGACGCGAATCGGCTGGCGTATGCCCGCGACCTCAAGATCGCCGTCCTTTGCCGCAGGGTCCCGTAGATAGACCCGACCCAGTTCGAACACGCGAATGCGGCCGAGTTTGCGGCTCAGGTTGAAGCGGACATTCGACACGAGCCCCCCGATCAACGTGGTGCGCATCACGGCGAGGTGATTCGCTATCGGGTTTACGACCCGGATGGCGTTCGCGCCGCCGGCAAAATCGGCCTCCCATTGCGGATCGACGAAACCGAAATTGATCACCTCCTGGTAGTCGCTGTCGGCGAGTTGCTGCCGCAGAGCGTGAGGCGAGCGGCGCCCTTCCGGCTCGGACCGCATGGTCGCGGGCGCGAGCGGCGGGCGGGCAGGAATCCGGTCGAAGCCGTACACACGCGCCACCTCCTCGATCAGATCTTCCTCGATCTCGATGTCGAACCGGAAGGAGGGTGGTGTCACCAGGAAGACTTCGCCGCCAGCAGCGCCTTCGCCGGTGTGCGACAGGCCAAGCCTCGTGAAGATATCGGCCATGTCGGCGGCGGGCACAGGCACCCCGATCACCTTGTGCGCTCGCGCTGCGCGCATGCGCACAGGCCGGCGCTCGGGGAGTTTTGCCACTGTGTCCACAGTGAGGCCCGGCTCACCGCCGCAGATCTCCAGAATCAGCCCGGTGGCGCGCTCGATGCCGGGCACGTTGTTGTCGAAGTCCACGCCGCGCTCGAAACGGTGCGACGCGTCGCTCGTGAAGTTGTAGCGGCGGGCCCGGCCGGCGATGACCTCGGGAAAAAAGAATGCTGATTCGAGGAAGATGTTGCGGGTGGCCGGGTCCGCCTTGGTCGATTCACCGCCCATCAAACCGGCAAGACCGATCGGGCCCGAGTGGTCGGTGATGCACAGCACCGTTTCGTCCACTTCCACGACCTGCTCGTTCAGCAGCTTCAGTCGCTCGCCCTTCCTGCCGAAGCGCACGTCGATGCCGCCCGCAAGCTTGTCGAGATCATAAACGTGGAGCGGCCGCCCCAGCTCGAGCATCACGTAGTTGGTCACGTCCACGAGCGCGGAGATCGGGCGCTGGCCGGACCTCTCGAGTCTCTCCCTCATCCAACCAGGCGTCGGCGCAGCAGCGTTCACGTTGCGGATGACCCGCCCGGCGAAACGGCCGCAGCCTTCGCCATGGGTGATCTTCACCGGAAACACCGCCTTGTTCACCGCCGCGACCGGCTTGATTGCGGGCGCCTTGAGAGTCGAACGAGTCAAAGCCGCCACCTCGCGCGCAACGCCCAGAACAGACAGGCAATCGGCGCGATTGGGTGTGAGCTTGAGCGTGAACAGCCGGTCGTCGAGCGCAAGCACCTCGCGCAAGTCGCGGCCCACCGGCGCGTCGGACGGCAGCGCGAGAAGCCCGCTGTGGTCGTCGGAAAGTCCCAGCTCGCGCGCCGAGCACAGCATCCCGCGACTTTCCAGGCCGCGCATGTTCGCCGCCCTGATCTCGAAGGGCTTGTCCGGTGATTCGCCCGGAAGCTTCGCGCCGATCTTCGCATAGGGCACCCTCATTCCGGCGGCCACATTTGGCGCGCCGCAAACGACCTTGAGCGCCTCGCCGGTTCCGGCATCGATGCCGCAAACGGTGAGCCGATCGGCGTTCGGGTGCTTTTCGACTGAAAGAACGCGGGCGACGACCACTCCCGAGAAAGGCGGAGCGACGGGATCGCAGGCTTCAACCTCGACACCGGACATGGTGAGCAGGTGCGCAAGTTCCTCCGAGCCAAGGGACGGATTGACCAGGGTGCGGAGCCAGAGCTCTGAAAACTGCATGGGGTTCGTTCAGCGCGAGACCAGCTTTAGGAAAACTGCCCGAGAAAGCGCAGATCCCCCTCGAAAAACAACCGCAAGTCGTTAATGCCGTAGCGAAGCATCGTGAGCCGTTCGAGTCCCGATCCGAAGGCAAAACCCATGTAACGCTCGGGATCGAGGCCGAAGTTGCGCACCACATTCGGATGCACCTGGCCCGCGCCGGAAATTTCCAGCCAAGTTCCCCGGTTCGGGCCCGAGCTGAACATCATGTCGATCTCGGCGGAAGGTTCGGTGAACGGGAAAAAGGACGGACGAAAGCGAACTTGGAGCTCGTCGGTCTCGAAGAATCGACGCAGGAAATCGATATAGACGCCCTTCAGGTCTGCGAAACTGATGTGCTCGTCGATCCACAAGCCCTCGACCTGATGGAACATCGGAGAATGCGTGGCATCCGAATCCACACGATAGGACCGGCCCGGTGCGATCACTTTGATAGGTGGTTTATGCGTGCGGGCATAACGTACCTGTATCGGGCTCGTATGCGTACGAAGCAGCAGGCCCCCTTCAACATAGAAGGTGTCGTGCATCGAGCGGGCCGGATGGTTTTCCGGCTGATTGAGCGCCGTGAAGTTGTACCAGTCCGTCTCGATCTCCGGACCGTCGGCAACGTCGAACCCGATCGACCCGAAGATCGCCTCTACGCGCTGCGAGGTGCGGATGACGGGGTGGATCCCGCCTCTGCCGCGCCCGCGGCCGGGGAGCGTTACATCGAGCGCCTCTTCGGCAAGCCGCGCGTCGAGCCTTGCGGCGACGAGGTCCTCGCGACGGGCCGCGAGTGCAGCTTCGATACTGTCCTTGGCCGCGTTGACACGCGCCCCGGTTTCGCGACGCGCCTCAGGTGCGAGCTTCGCCAGGTCCTTCATCGCCTCGGCGAGCGCGCCGGACTTTCCGAGGTAACGCGCCTTGATTCTCTCGAGCTCTGCGGCATCTTTCGTGCCGCCGAACTCGGCGATCGCTTTCGATACAACTTTTTCCAGATCGATCATGCGAATTTTTCCCCTCCTGTCTTCAAGGAGGGGTGGCGCGCAGCGCCGGGGTGGTTTCCGCGAAGGAGAAAATACTGCCCTACCACCCCGCCCGCTTCGCGGGCACCCCTCCTCATCGAGGAGGGGATAGAAGGATCATGTGCCGAGCTTCGCTTTCGCCTCGCTTGCGAGCTGTGCAAAGGCCGCCTTGTCTGCGACCGCCAGATCGGCGAGCACCTTGCGGTCCACTTCGATCGCCGCTTTCTTCAGCCCGTTCATGAACACCGAATACGTCATCCCGTGCTCGCGCACCGCGGCGTTGATGCGAGCGATCCATAATGCACGGAACTGGCGCTTGCGTTGTTTACGGTCGCGATAGGCATACTGCTGTGCCTTCATGACCGCCTCTTTGGCGATCCGGAAAACATTTCCGCGGCGACCGCGGAATCCTTTGGCCTGGGCGAAGACTTTCTTGTGCTTGGCGCGAGCAGTAACGCCGCGTTTGACTCGTGGCATGACCGATCTCCTTACGCGTAGGGCAGCATGGCGCGAACATGCTGCTTGTCGGTGGCGTGCACTTCCGTCGTACCGCGCAGATGGCGCTTGTTCTTGGTGGTCTTCTTAGTGAGGATATGGCGCTTGAACGCCTGAGAGCGCTTGATACTGCCGCCGGAGCGCACTTTGAAGCGCTTGGCAGCGCTGCGCTTTGTCTTCATCTTGGGCATTGCATACTCCTGTTCTGACATGGCGACGGGTGGCTCCTGCGGAGCGCTTGCAAACCTCGGCACCACTTCTTCTTCTGAATCGGTCATCAAGCTGCGTTACACGGGGGCAGCCGGCTTCGGTTCCTTCTTGGCTTTGACCGCTTTCTTGACTTCCTTCTTGCCCTTCTTCGGCGCCAGCACCATGATCAACTGCCGCCCTTCCATCTTGGGAAACTGCTCCACCACCGCGTAAGGCTCCAGATCGAGCTTGACTCTTTCGATCAGGCGCACGCCGAATTCCTGGTGCGCCATCTCGCGGCCACGGTAGCGCAGCGTAACCTTCGCCTTGTCGCCGTCTTCGAGAAACTTGATCAGGTTGCGCAGCTTGATCTGGTAGTCGCCCTGGTCGGTACCTGGGCGGAATTTTACTTCCTTAACGTGGATCTGCTTCTGCTTGAGCTTCGCCTCATGGGCCTTCTTCGCCTCGCGGTACTTGAACTTGCCGTAGTCCATCAGCTTGCATACCGGCGGCTTCGCCAGGGGAGCGATTTCTACCAGGTCTACCTCGGCTTCTTCGGCCATCTTCATGGCTTGGGCGATCGGCACGATACCGACCTGCTCGCCTGCGGCTCCGATCAGCCGCACTTCCGGTGCGTTGATCTCGATGTTGATACGTTGCGTTCTATCCGTGGCGATGTTTATCTCTCCAAATGATTGAAAAACTAAGCCGTACTGCCCGACCGAGCCTCGCTGCGGAGGCGCGTGATGAAATCGGGCAGGGAAATCTGCCCGAGGTCTTCACCGGTGCGGGTGCGCACGGCCACCTTTTCGGCTGCCTTTTCCTTTTCGCCAACGATCAGCTGGTAGGGCAGCTTCTGTAAGCTATGTTCGCGAATTTTATAGGTTATTTTCTCGTTCCTCAAGTCTGGCTCACAACGCCAGCCGGCGCGTTTCAAGGCGCCCGCGACAGCTTTCGCATAGTCCGCCTGCCCCTCGGAAATATTCAGCACCACCACCTGGACAGGCGCAAGCCACAGCGGCATGGCCCCGGCGTAGTGCTCGACGAGGATACCGATGAAGCGCTCCATTGAACCGACGATGGCCCGATGCAGCATGACAGGGACTTTGCGCGCATTGCTCTCCGCGACGTATTCGGCGCCGAGGCGCCCGGGCATCGAAAAATCCACCTGCATGGTGCCGCACTGCCATGAACGCCCGATACTGTCCTTCAGGTGGTACTCGACCTTGGGGCCATAGAACGCCCCCTCCCCTTGCAGCAGTTCGAAAGGCAGATTGCTGCTTTCCAGAGCGGCCTTCAGAGCGCTCTCGGCCTTGTCCCACATCTCATCGGCGCCCACTCGCTTTGGCGGCCGCGTGGCGAGCTTGTAGACAATCTCGGCAAAGCCGAATTCCGCGTACACCTTCTGCAGCAAGGCGGTAAACGCGGCGACTTCCGGCTGAATTTGCTCCTCGGTGCAGAAGATGTGGCCGTCGTCCTGCGTGAATGCTCGAATGCGCATGATTCCGTGCAGCGCGCCGGAAGGCTCGTTGCGATGGCAAGCCCCGAATTCACCGTAACGCAGCGGAAGCTCGCGGTAGCTGTGGAGGCCCTTGTTGTAGATCTGGACGTGTCCGGGGCAGTTCATCGGTTTGATCGCATAGTCGCGCTTTTCCGATTCGGTCGTGAACATCAGCTCTTTGTAGTTCTCCCAGTGACCCGATTTCTCCCACAGGCTGCGGTCAAGGACCTGCGGGCAGCGCACTTCAAGATAGCCGTTCTCTTGATACACCCGACGCATGTGCTGCTCGACTTGCTGCCAGATCGTCCAGCCCTTCGGATGCCAGAACACCATGCCTGGGGCCTCTTCCTGAATGTGAAAAAGATCGAGCTGAGTGCCCAGGCGGCGATGGTCTCGCTTCTCGGCCTCCTCGAGCATCTTCAAATAGGCCTCTTGCTCGTCCTTTCTGGCCCAGGCGGTGCCGTAGATCCGCTGCAGCATCTCGTTTCTCGAGTCCCCCCGCCAATAGGCCCCGGCGACCTTCGTCAGCTTGAAGACCTTGAGTTTGCCGGTAGAGGGGACATGCGGACCCCGGCAGAGATCGATGAAGTCGCCTTCCCGGTACAGCGAAACCTCCTCGCCGGCGGGGATTGAAGCGATGATCTCGGCCTTGTAGTGTTCGCCGACGGACTTGAAATATTCGACCGCCCGGTCTCGCGGCCAGACCTCGCGCGTCACGGGCAAATCCTTTCTTGCCAGCTCGACCATGCGTTTTTCGATGGCGTCGAGATCGTCGGGCGTAAACGGCCGCTTGAACGAGAAATCGTAGTAAAAGCCGTTCTCGATCACCGGCCCGATGGTCACCTGCGCATCGGGGAAAAGCTCCTTGACGGCGTAGGCGAGCAGGTGCGCGGTGGAATGGCGCAGGATCTCCAGGCCCTCCTTGTCACGCTCGGTGACGACGGCGAGCTCGGCGTCCCGTTCGACCCGAAACGAGGTATCGACGAGCTTTCCGTTTACCCTGCCCGCGAGCGCCGCGCGCGCCAGGCCCGGACCGATGGCCGCAGCCACTTCGAGCACCGACGGCGCGCTCTCGAACTGACGGGTGGATCCGTCCGGAAGCGTGATCTTCACCATGACCATTCAGATTCCAGAATTCACACCCAGATCTTCCGAAACCGGACCCTAGTTCGAGTCGGTGTTCTTGAAATGAACGAGTCGCGACAGACCGAGCAAGTTGACCGGCTGAATGTTGACAATGTTCCAATTCATGCGGTTAACGTAGGTCTCGATGGAGAAATCGGAGCGGAATCCGATCCGAGACGCGAAAGGCCGCAGCAGCGCTTCACCCCATCTCCAGATCCCGTTGCCACTGAAATGGTTGAGCAGATAGATATCCCCGCCTGGCTTGCACACCCGGCGCGCCTCCCGGATCAACCCGTGCGGGTTGGGCGTGACCGAGTACACGTACGATATCACCACGTGATCGAAACTCCCGTCGGGAAACGTGGTCCGCTCGGCGTCCATGAGATGGAGCTCGACCTTTTCGAGACCCAGCCGCTCCGCACGGCGTCTTGCGACAGCGAGCATCTCCTCCGAGATATCGATTCCCACGACGTATACGCCGCTCGGATAGAGAGGCAGGAGCAGTCCTGTTCCCACGCCGATCTCGAGGATTCGCTGGCCAGGCAGGGCCCGTAGCATGCGCCCAAGCTGGCGCCGCCCGTGCTGCAGCAAGGACCCGAAGACGATGTCGTAAAGTGGAGCGTACCGCCGGTATACGCGTTGAACCGCCTGCTGATCCATTTCGATAGTTTGTTCTTAGATCCCGAACGATGGTAGGCGCGATTGGACTCGAACCAACGACCCCCACCATGTCAAGGTGGTGCTCTAGCCAGCTGAGCTACGCGCCTGGAGAGCGCAGAATTCTATAGGAAGCCCCGCCCCCGCACAAACCCGGGACGACCCTCCGCTGCGATCCCACGACAACTCATCCGCTCCAGCTCCTCGATCGCGAGCTATAGACGTACGGCTTGTATTTGAAGACCACGTTCCGGCAGGAAAGCGCGTACTCGCCGGCCGAAACGGAGTAGGCCATGGGCCCGCCGCCCGGGCATTTTCCCACCGTCAGGACGTACTTGGGCACGAGCTTGTCGAGCGTCTCCGGGTACGCCCCGCTCTCGCGCTTGTGCGCCGCAAGCGCGGAAATCATCTGCGATCCACGGGTCTCAACGATCAACCTCTCCTTCTGGTCTTCGCTGTAAATCTCGATCGCGACATATCCGATCAGAAGAAACCCGGCGACGATGGCAAGCGGAACAACCTGACCAACGCCTGCCTGAAGGTTCTTGTGGTCCATTATCTGTCTCCGAGGCTGAGAAATGTCGTGAACTGCGAATATTACCACTACCCCAAGCCAAGCATTTCCGCAGCATGCTTGCGCGTCGTCGCAGTGATTGCGACTCCGCCCAGCATGCGCGCGATTTCCTCGATTCGGGACTTCTGGTCGAGGACCGAGACCCTGCTTTTCGCGCCGCCGCTATCTGCGCCCTTGGCGACGGACCACTGCTCGCGCGCCTGCGATGCTACTTGCGGGAGGTGCGTGACGCACAGGACTTGCCGATCCTCGCCCAAAGTCTTCAGTTTCTTGCCGACGATTTCGGCTACTGCCCCCCCGATGCCCGCATCGACTTCATCGAAGATCAGCGTAGGCACCGCTGCTGCCCGGCTCGTGATTACCTGAATCGCCAGACTGATGCGGGACAGTTCCCCCCCGGAGGCCACTTTGGACAGAGGGCGTGCAGCTACGCCGGGGTTGGTCGTGACCAGAAATTCGATTTGCTCGTTGCCGGCGACGCTGCCATCAGGAAGAAGCGAGCGCAGCTCCACGTCGAACTGCCCTCCCACCATCGCCAGCTCCTTCATCGCCGCGTTCACTTCGCGACCGAGTTTCGTTGCGGCTTTGCCGCGCTCGGCGGAAAGCCGGGCTGCGAGCCCGTCGTAGCGCAGGCGCGCCGCCTGTTCCTTCCTGGCGAGTGCCTCAAGGTCCGCGGTGATCTCCAGATCCTTCAGCTTGGCCTTCAGCGAAGCCAGGAGGTCAGGCAGACCTTCAGGTCGCGCGCGAAACTTGCGCGCTGCATTGTGCACGGCTTCGAGGCGCTGTTCGACTTCGCGCAAACGCCCGGGGTCAAGCTCGATCCGGTCGATGTAGTGCCTCAGAGCATAGGCAGCCTCGCGCAACTGCGCCTCGCCCGACTCGAGCAGGGCGATCGTTTCACGCAACGACGCGTCGTATTCGATGAGCGGGCGCAGCCGCGAGAGCACCTCCGACAGCGCGCCAAGCGCGGTATTCTCCGATTCGGAAAGGGCGTCGATTGCCGAGCGCCCGCCCTCCAGCAGGCTCGCCGCATGGGCAAGCCGACCGTGCTCCGACTGGATGAGTTCCCATTCTCCGGGCTGAAGGGCAAGCCTCGATAGCTCTTCGACATGCCAGGTGAGCTGTTCCCGTTCCGCGTCGCGTGCCGCCGCGTTGCCTTCGCCGTCAAGCCTCATTCGGGAAAGTCCCTGCCACTCGCGGTACGCGCCGGCCACCTCTCTTGCGAGAGAGCCGAGCCCGGCGTGCGCATCGAGGACCTGGCGTTGCGCTTCTGGCCTCAGAAGCGACTGGTGCGCATGCTGGCCATGGATATCGACCAGCCCATCTCCGGCTTCCCGCAGCTGGTTGACCGTTGCTGCGTGGCCGTTGATGAATGCGCGTGAACGCCCGTTCCGATCCACTACGCGGCGCAGCAACAATCTGTACTGGTCGCCCTCCAGCGCCTGCTCCCGCAACCAGTCCCCGAGCCTCGCTTGCGACTCGAAGGAAAATTCGGCAGTTACATCCGCGCGTTCGGCGCCGGTGCGTACCTGCTCGCTTTCTGCTCGTTCGCCAAGTGCCAGCGACAGCGCGTCGATCAGGATGGATTTTCCGGCGCCCGTCTCGCCCGTCAGGGCGGTGAAACCCGGCCGGAACTCTAGGTCCAACCGATCGACGATGGCGAAGTCCCGTATGGACAGATGTAGGAGCATTTTCTTAACAACGGATGGGAACGCATCCAGGCAGACAGCGTTCCGCTCCCCGGCGGCTAGAGTACCTCGCTCCAGTGCAGTTTCTCGCGCAACATCGCGTAGTAGCTGTACCCTGGAGGGTGGACGAACTTGATCGTGTGCTCGGCGCGCCGGATGACGACGCGGTCTCCCTCCTGCAGATCGCACTGCATCTGCCCGTCGAAATGAAGTCGCGCATCGATCGAGCGCTTTAGGGTGATGTCGATGACCGTGCGGTCGCTTACCATGATCGGCCGATTGGAAAGCGTGTGCGGGCAAATCGGCACCAACGCGAAACCCGGCACGCTCGGCTGCAGTATGGGTCCATCCGATGACAGCGCGTAGGCGGTCGAGCCGGTCGGCGTCGCTACGATAAGTCCGTCTGCACGCAAGTCATATACGAACTCGCCGTCGATGTGCACCAGGAACTCGATCAGCCGGCCGACCGCGCCTTTGTTCACGACCGCGTCGTTGAGCGCGAGCGTGGCGAGCGTGACAACACCGTCGCGGCGCACTTCCGCGGCGAGCATGGTGCGCTCCTCGATGGCGTGGCGGCCCGCGAGAATCTCGGCCATCGCGTCGAGCATCTTTGCGGAAGCGATGTCGGTCATAAAACCGAGCCGGCCTTGGTTGACCCCGACGAGGGGCACGTGATGCACTGCCAAGTGCCGTGCGGCGTTGAGCATGCTTCCGTCGCCCCCCTGCACCACGGCCAGATCCGCTTTGGCGCCGATCTCGGCGTAGTCCGCCGCGGGAAAACCATTGATGCGGCTCGTAGCCGCGGTTTCTTTTTCCAGGAGCACTTCGCATCCTTGCTTACGAAGGTAGTCGCCCATTATCGCGAGTCCGGTCGCGACTTCGGCAGAGTTATGGCGGCCGATCAATGCAATGGTCCTGAAAGCGGGCATAGCATCATTAAATCATGAACATGCGTAGCTGACAAAAGGCCGGCCGAAAACCGATAAGCAAAACCGCAAAATCAGGCCGTTTCTGTAGAATCGGGACCTATGTTAGACCGTCGCGCGCAGATCCTGCTCAAGACCCTGGTGGAGCGCTACATCGAGGAAGGCGAACCGGTCGGCTCGCGTGCGCTCTCGCGCTATTCCGGCCTCGAGCTCAGCCCGGCGACGATCCGCAACGTGATGGCTGACCTCGAGCAACTGGGTTTCGTCGCAAGCCCGCATACATCGGCGGGACGCATCCCCACTCCGCGCGGTTACCGCTTCTTCGTCGACACGCTGCTCACGGTGAAGCCTCTCGACCGCGGCGAGATCAGCCAGCTCGAGGTCAACCTGCATCCAGACCACCCGCAGCGCCTCATAAGCGCGGCTTCGCAGCTTCTGTCAGAGCTCACCCACTTCGCGGGCGTCGTCGCGGCGAACAAGCGTGAAGCGCCGGCCTTCCGTCACATCGAGTTTCTCGCGCTGTCGGACAAGCGCGTCCTGCTCATAATCGTCACGCCGGACGGGGACGTGCAAAACCGAATCCTGCCTACGGAAAGGACCTACGCGCCTTCCGAGCTGACGGCGGCAGCGAATTTCCTCAACCAGAACTATGTCGGCCTCACTTTTCAGGAAATCCGCCGCCGCGTGCAAGGCGACTTGAAACAGCTTCGAGAGGACATGATGGACCTCATGACTGCGGCTCTCGAGGCGGGCAGCGAGGCGTTATCGGAGTCGACCGAGAACTATGTCATTTCCGGCGAGCGAAACCTGCTCGACTCCCATGACCTCGCATCGAATATGTCGCGGCTTCGGGAGCTGTTCGAACTGTTCGAAAAGAAGACGGCGCTGATGCAGATCCTCGAACTCAGTACCCGTGCGCAAGGCGTGCAGATTTTCATCGGCGGCGAGTCCGGTATCGCGCCGCTCGACGAGTGTAGCGTCGTCACGGCGCCCTACGAAGTCGACGGGCAGGTCATCGGCACGGTAGGGGTGATCGGACCGACGCGCATGGCGTACGAGCGCGTGATTCCGATCGTCGCCATCACGGCCAAGTTGCTGAGCAGCGCGCTATCGAGCCACTAGGCGGAGAGCCTGAAGCCAAGCTGGCTCGCCAGTCTTCGCCGCGGACTCCATCCTCCCGACTATCGGCATGGACTATCTCCCTGAGCCCCCGCACCAGCACGGCACGGTTTCCAGAACAGCCATCCTGCTCGTAAACCTGGGCACGCCTGATGCACCCACGCCGCTGGCGGTACGACGGTTCCTGAAACAGTTCCTGTCCGACCCGCGCGTGATCGAAATTCCTCGCGCGCTCTGGCTGCCGATCCTGCACGGGTTCATCCTCGTTACAAGACCAAGAAAGTCGGCGAAAAAATACGCCTCCATCTGGTCCAAAGACGGTTCGCCTCTAAAGGTGCACACCGAGCGACAGGCGAGCTTGTTGCGCGACTTCTTCGGCTTGCAGCTACGTTCGCCGATCACGGTCGATTTCGCGATGCGCTACGGCGAACCTTCGATCCCGGGAACCCTGGTCCGCCTGAAGTCGGAGGGCTGCGATCGCATCCTCGTGATGCCGATGTATCCTCAGTATGCGGCGAGCACCACTGCGAGCGCGATCGACGAGGTTGCCGAATACTTGCAGCGGGTGCGGAATGTACCGGAAATCCGGGTAGTCAAGCACTTTCACGATCACCCTGAATATATCGGCGCGCTGGCGCGTCTTGTGCGTGATCACTGGACGCGGTCGGGCCGCCCAGACAAACTGCTAATGAGCTTTCACGGCCTGCCGCGTTATACGCTGACGCGCGGCGACCCCTATCATTGCGAATGTCAGAAGACCGCGCGCCTTCTTGCGGAGGAACTTGAGCTTGCCGAAGGCCGCTGGCAAATCGCTTTCCAGTCCCGGTTCGGGGCTGCGGAATGGCTCAAACCTTATACGGCATCCGCACTGGCAGACTACGGCCGACAGGGTGTTCGCCGCGTGGACGTCATCTGCCCGGGTTTCGTGGCCGACTGCCTGGAAACGGTGGAGGAAATCGGCATCGAGGGAAAAGGGATCTTCCTCGGTGCGGGCGGCAAGGAATTCCACCTCCTGCCCTGCCTCAACGAACGCGACGACTGGATCCGCTCTTTCGCCAGCATCGCGCGCGAGCACCTCGCTGACTGGGTGAGCGAATCCTGGAATCCCCGGCTCGCAAAGGCCACAGCCGAAGACAGCCGCAGGCGAGCGCTGAGCGCGGGCGCTGAGGCCTGACGCGCCGCCAAGTACAGTCTTCAACCGGCCTTGAAATCTCCGCAGAAAAACCCAAGGTGTAAAGCACCCGGTCCTTGCAACGCGTCAAGGCACATTTTGCGGAGAATTCATGCCTGATCCCGACCAACCTACTCTCCCCGCTGGCGCCGAAGACACACCGGTCGATACCACCGCGCCAGGTTCCCAGTCCGCAGAGACCCCGTCTGAAGGACTCAAAGTCGCGGGTGCCGGGGAGTTGCTGCGACAGGCGGAGTTGAGGGCCCAAGAACACCACGACGCTTGGCTGCGGGCCAAGGCCGAAGCCGACAACATCCGAAAGCGAACGCAAATCGAACTCGCCAATGCCCACAAGTACGCAATCGAATCAATCGCCACCGAACTGCTTCCCGTCAAGGACAGCCTCGAAGCGACGCTTGCCGCCGATGCCGCCGTCTTTGATGCATTAAAGAGCGGGGTCGACCTGACGTTGAAGCAGTTGAACGCGGTGTTCGAGAAGGCGAATCTAACGGAGATCAATCCGATCGGCGAGAAGTTCGATCCCCATCGGCACCAGGCAATCAGCATGCTCCCGTCCGAAAAGGAGCCGAACACGATAATCAACGTTCTGCAGAAGGGCTACAAGCTGCACGACCGGGTCATTCGCCCGGCGCTCGTCACCATCGCCAAGCCCAAGGACGCCCCCGCTTGAAGTTAGGGGAATGATCCCCATATCGGCTGCAAGGTTATTTGCCCGCAAATTCAAGAGGAAAGGTCATGGGAAAGATCATAGGAATCGACCTCGGTACGACCAACTCCTGCGTCGCGATCATGGAGGGGGGCAAGCCCAAAGTCATCGAGAACTCGGAGGGCGCGCGCACGACGCCCTCTATCGTCGCTTACATGGACGACGGGGAAGTTCTCGTCGGTGCGCCGGCCAAGCGGCAGGCGGTGACCAATCCCAAGAACACCTTGTACGCGGTCAAGCGCCTCATCGGCCGCCGTTTCGACGAAAAAGAGGTGCAGAAGGATATCGATCTGATGCCCTACAAGATCGTCAAGGCTGAAAATGGCGATGCCTGGGTCGAGATCCTCGGGAAGAAAATCGCTCCACCAGAAGTGTCGGCGCAGGTGTTACGCAAGATGAAGAAAACCGCCGAAGACTATCTCGGCGAGGACGTCACCGAAGCTGTGATCACGGTCCCCGCCTACTTCAACGACTCGCAGCGTCAGGCGACCAAGGACGCGGGCCGCATCGCCGGACTCGAGGTCAAGCGCATCATCAACGAACCGACCGCGGCAGCGCTTGCTTTCGGCCTGGACAAAAAGGAGGGCGATCGCAAGATCGCGGTGTACGACCTCGGCGGCGGCACGTTCGACATCTCGATCATCGAGATCGCCGAGGTCGAAGGCGAACATCAGTTCGAGGTGCTCTCGACCAACGGCGACACGTTTCTCGGAGGCGAGGACTTCGACCAGCGTCTGATCGATTATCTCTGCGACGAGTTCAAGAAGGATCAAGGCCTCGATCTCAGGAACGACGTACTCGCACTGCAGCGCCTCAAGGAAGGTTCGGAGAAGGCGAAGATCGAACTATCCTCGAGTCAGCAGACGGAGATCAACCTGCCTTACATCACGGCGGACAAGAGCGGGCCGAAGCACCTGACGATCAAGATCACGCGCGCCAAGTTTGAAAGCCTGGTCGAGGATCTGATCGAGAAGACGGTGGAGCCCTGCCGAATTGCGCTGAAGGACGCCGGACTGAAGATCTCCGACATCGAGGACGTGATCCTGGTGGGCGGGATGACGCGCATGCCCAGGGTACAGGAAACGGTAAAGGATTTTTTCGGTAAAGAGCCGAGGAAGGACGTCAACGCCGATGAGGCAGTCGCGGTCGGTGCGGGAATTCAGGGCGGCGTCCTAAAGGGGGACGTGAAGGATGTGCTGCTTCTCGACGTTACGCCGCTGTCGCTCGGCATCGAGACGCTGGGCGGGGTGATGACCAAGCTCATTCAGAAGAACACTACCATCCCAACCAAGGCGCAGCAGGTCTTTTCGACGGCCGATGACAGCCAGTCTGCCGTGACCATCCACGTGCTGCAGGGAGAGCGCGACATGGCCATGGGCAACAAGAGCCTGGGTCAGTTCAACCTCGAAGGGATTCCACCCGCACCGCGCGGCACGCCCCAAATCGAGGTCACATTCGACATCGACGCCAACGGCATTCTGCACGTGTCTGCCAAGGACAAGGCGACCGGCAAGGAAAACAAGATCACCATCAAGGCGAGTTCGGGCTTGAACGAAGCCGAGATCCAGCGCATGGTGAGGGACGCTGAGACGCATGCCGCCGACGACAAGAAGCAGCTCGAGATCGTCACTGCGCGCAACCAACTGGACTCTCTGGTCCATTCGGTGAACAAATCTCTCAAAGAGTATGGTGAAAAGCTAGGGGCTGAGGAAAAGACGAAGATCGAGGCCGCGCTGAAGGACGCCGAAGCAGCACTGAAGTCGGACGACAAAGCGCAAATCGACACCAAGACGCAGGCGCTCGCGCAGGCGGCGCAGAAACTCGGCGAAAAAATGTACGCCGATGCACAGAAGGCGCAAGGCGCGAGCACCAGCGAAGAGGCTAAGGGACCCCCGGGCAAATCCGACGACGCCAATGTCGTGGATGCCGAGTTCACCGAGGTAAAGGACAAGAAAGGTTAAGAGCGGCTCGAAAGGCGAGCTGCCTTAACTTGGCCGAGTTGGAACCGCCGCGCAAGCGCGCGGTTCAACTCGGCCTTTGCGCGTAAGGAATCGGCCTGAAAATGGCGAAGCGTGACTACTACGAAGTCTTGGGCGTCAACCGCGACGCCGACGAAGAGGCGATCAAGAAAGCCTATCGGCGCCTCGCCATGAAGCATCATCCAGACCGCAATCCCGACAACCCCAAGGCCGAGGAGTTGTTCAAAGAGGCAAACGAAGCGTACGAAATTCTAACCGACGCGAACAAGCGCGCCGCGTATGACCGGTACGGACACGCCGGAGTCGATCCGCAGGCAGGCATGGCCGGCGCGGGTTTCTCGAGTTTTGCCGATGCTTTTGGGGACATCTTCGGCGACATCTTCAGCCAAGGGCGCAGCGGGCGCTCCTCGGTGTACCGCGGAGCCGATCTGCGCTACAACCTCGAGATCGCCCTGGAACAGGCGGCACGCGGGACCGAAACTCGAATTCGAATACCAACCCACGAGAACTGCGACGCCTGTAAGGGCACCGGGGCGAAACCCGGGACGAAGCCGAAAACCTGCCCGACATGCGAAGGTCACGGCCAGGTACGCATGCAGCAGGGGTTCTTCTCCATCCAACAGACCTGCCCTAAGTGTCACGGGACCGGGAAGATCATCCCCGAGCCCTGTCCGACCTGCCGCGGTGCCGCGCGAGTCAAGAAGCAAAAGACGCTTTCCGTCAAGATTCCTGCCGGCGTGGACGACAGCGACCGCATTCGCCTCTCGGGCGAAGGCGAGCCCGGAGTCAACGGCGGGCCGCCGGGCGATCTTTACGTACAGATCCAGGTCAAGCCTCATCCCGTATTCCAGCGCGACCATGACGACCTGCATTGCGAAATGCCCGTCAGTTTTGCGACGGCGGCTCTCGGTGGGGAGATTGAAATTCCTACGCTGGATGGCTCGGCGAGGATCAAGATTCCGGCCGAAACCCAGTCAGGCAGGGCATTCCGGCTCCGCGGCAAAGGCATCCGCGGCGTACGCAGCCGCGAATACGGCGACCTTCTGTGTCACGTTGTCGTCGAGACTCCCGTCAGTCTTACCGAGCGACAAAGAGAGTTGCTGCGGGAGTTCGAAACGATCAGCCAAAAGGACTCCCAGCGCCACAACCCCCGCGCCAAGTCCTGGATGGACAAGGTCAAGGAATTCTTTGCCGAGTAGAACTATTTCATATCAATCACTTACATCATTATCTCAGCCAGACCTGGGCCCATCCAACCGGGCAATCCGGCGTTGGGTCTTGCGCTAAAGGAGCCGGGACCATGGCCCTGAAGTTGCATTACCCTCCCGGACGTGAGCCGGTATCAAGTCGATTAGTCTAGAATCGTCGCGCTAGGTTATCCACTCACTACCGAATCGTGCAGGAGGGGAAAGATATGACGAGAGTCCGTAGCTCTGCCTTAGCAGCCTGCTTGGTCGCCTTTGCTCTCGGTTCCGGGGCAGCGCAGTCGCAGGGTGTGACCAAGACGACCATCCTGATCGGCCAGTCAGGGCCGCTCTCGGGAGCCAACAAGGAATTCGGCGAGGACATTCGCGACGGGGCGCTCGCCTACTTCAACAGGATCAACGCGGCCGGCGGCATCAACGGCCGCAAGATCCAGTTGATTACCATCGACGACGCCAACGACGCCAAGCGCTCCGGCGAGAACGGCAGGGTCCTGATCGAGGAAAGGCGCGTGCTCGCCCTGTTCGGCTACGCCAGCGCGACCTTGAGCTTACCCGCGTTCCCGTTTGTGGAAAAGCACGGGGTGCCGTTTATCGCGCCGTTCACCGGCGCCGCGCCCATGCAACAATTCCGGCCCCATGTGTTCATGATGCGGGCGAGCTATGCCGATGAGCTGGAAAAGATTATTGAGTTCTACGCCAGCACCGGGATGAAAAAGTTTTCGGTCATCCACTACGATGACGCGATTGGAAAGGAAAATCTCGCCGTGGTGCAGGCAGCTCTTGGCAAGCTCGGTCTTAAGCCGGTGTCGATCGGAACCCTGAAACGCAACCAGACCGATCTGGGCGCTGCGGTTGGCGACGTCGTCAAGGCCGCCCCCGACGTAGTCATCGGAACAACGCTGTACCGCACGACCGCCGACTTCATCAAGCAAGCGAAGAAGGCCGGTTCTGGTGCCCAATTTGCCAACACTTCATTCGTCGGCGCCAGCGCCCTGGCCGCCGAACTTGGCGCGCAGGGTACAGGGGTGGTCGTCGCCCAGGTCGTTCCACCCTACGCCCGGCAGTCGATCCCCGTCGTCAAGGAATATCAGGCTGCGATAGAAAAGCAGCTCGGCAAGAAGGAGCTTTCCTTTACATCCCTGGAGTCGTACATCTGTGCAAAAGTGCTGGCGGAGGGCATCAGGCGCGCCGGCACCAATCTGACGCGCGAAAGTTTGCTCAAGGCGCTTAACTCCATCAACTACGACGTCGGCGGATACGTCGTCAGTTTCAGCCCGACAAACCACAACGGATCGAAGTTCGTGGAACTCACCGCCATCAGCAAAGGTGGCAGATTCGCGTACTAGGTGGGAGTTACCAACGACTGAATCACGAGCGGCGCCAGGTTGTGCCCTGCGGGCCGTCCTCGAGTGCGACTCCCTTGTGAAGTAGATCGTCGCGTATTTCATCGGCGCGGCGAAAGTTCTTCGCGCGGCGTGCCTCGTTGCGTTCGGCGATCAGCGCTGCGATTCGCGTGTCGGAGATCTCACCGGCCCGCTCCGTGCCACCCTGCAGGAATAGTTCGCTTTCGCGCCCCAGAAGTCCGAGTAGTCCGCCCAGCGCACGCAGCTGCCGCCTGAGCGCCGTGGAATTCGAGCGGTTGATTTCGTTGGCAAGCTCGAAAAGCGCAGCCACAGCCTCAGGCGTATTGAAATCGTCGTCCATAGCCTCGCGGAAGCGGCGGCCGTTGGTTTCGGCCCAGTCGGGCGCCCCCGCCTCCGGAGGCGCACCCTTCAAGGCGGTATACAGCCTCGACAGCGCCGGCCTCGCATCTTCCAGATGCTGATCGGAATAGTTGAGAGGACTACGATAGTGTGCCCGCAGGACAAAAAAGCGCACGACTTCCGCATCGTGACGCTTGAGCAGCTCACGAATCGTCGCAACGTTGCCTGTTGATTTCGACATCTTCTGGTCTTGCAGCCGGACAAAGCCGTTGTGCATCCAGTATTTGACGAAAGGATTCCTATCTTTTTCACCTAAAGCCCCCTCGGACTGGGCAATCTCGTTCTCGTGATGGGGGAACTGCAAATCCTCCCCGCCCCCATGAATGTCGATATGCGCTCCGAGCAGCTTCGTGCTCATCGCGGAGCACTCGATATGCCAGCCGGGGCGCCCGTTGCCCCAGGGGGATTGCCAAAAAGGCTCACCCTCTTTGGCGCGCTTCCACAGCACGAAATCGAGCGGATCGCGTTTGCTTGAGTCAACCTCGACCCGCTCCCCGGCGCGCAGATCCTCAAGCGATTTACCCGAGAGCTTGCCGTAGCCGGGAAACTTCCGGACCGAGAAGTTGACGTCACCGCTTTCCGCCCGATAGGCCAGACCACGTTCTTCGAGCTTCCTGATCATCTCCAGCATGTCGGCTACGTAACCCGTTGCGCGCGGCTCGATGTCGGGCTTCTGCACGCCGAGCGCCGTGGCATCCTCGTCCATATAGCGAGTGAAGCGCTCGGTCAGCGCCGCGACAGATTCGCCGGCTTCCGCCGCCCGCCGGATAATCTTGTCGTCGACGTCGGTAATGTTACGCGCATAGGTAAGCTCATAGCCGTTCACGCGCAACCACCGCTGGACGAGATCGAATACGATCATCACCCGAGCATGTCCGAGATGGCAATAGTCGTACACCGTCATACCGCATACGTACATCTTCACTCTCGGGGGGTCCAGAGGAACGAAAGGCTCTCGCGTACGGCTCAGGCTATTGTAGATTTTCAACATGAAGTCCAGATTGTGGGCGCTACAAGCTTCTTGATAGAATGGCGTTCTTCTCTCAACACAAAAAGCATAGCATGATGAATTGCGTCCTTCGGTCTGCCGCACGCATTGTTGCGTTCGTCGCATTGTTCGCGGCGGCGCTAAACGCCTCCGCGCAAAGTCAACGCGTTGAAGTCAAGACCAGCATGGGCAGCTTCACACTTGAGCTTTACCCCGACAAAGCGCCCAAAACGGTTGCGAATTTTCTGCAGTACGCTCGCAGCGGTTTCTACGATGGCACGATTTTTCATCGCGTGATCGACGGGTTCATGATCCAGGGCGGCGGATTCGAGCCGGGATTGCGCCAAAAGAGCGCTGGCGCACCGATCCCCAATGAGGCGGGAATCGCGTTCAAGGCGGGCCTTCGGAACGAAATGGGAACGATTGCAATGGCGCGTACGCCCAATCCGCACTCGGCGACCGCGCAATTCTTCATCAACGTCAAGAACAACGACTTCCTCGATTTTCGGGAGGAGTCGCCACAAGGGTACGGATATGTCGTCTTTGGACGTGTGGTCGATGGAATGAATACCGTGATGCGAATCGCAAAGACTCCCACGGCGACATCTGGACCGCACGAGAATGTCCCACAGGTTGCCGTGCGAATCGAGTCGGTTGCAGTAAAACCTCCTAAGTAAGGCGGGGAATTTCCATGGTCAGGCTTCACACGAACCTCGGTATGATCGCGCTCGAACTCGACGCCGGACACGCTCCCGAGACGGTCAGGAATTTTCTCGACTATGTCGAATCTGGTTTCTACTCCAACACCGTATTTCACCGCGTCATCGACGGCTTCATGATTCAGGGCGGCGGTTTTGAACTGGGCATGCGGCAAAAACCGACTCGAGGGACCATCAAGAACGAAGCCGCCAACGGCCTGAAGAACGATCGCTATACGGTCGCGATGGCACGGACTTCCGATCCGCATTCAGCATCCAGTCAGTTTTTCATCAACGTAAAGGACAACACTGTTCTCAATCACACCGCGCCTAGCGCCCAGGGTTGGGGCTACTGCGTGTTCGGCAAAGTCATCGAGGGTCAAGAGGTCGTCGACAAGATAAGGCAAGTCAAGACCGGAAGACGCGGGTCGCATGACGACGTACCCGTCGAAGAGGTCATCATAGAGCGAGCCGACGTAGTGTGATCGAACCTCAGGGATCAAGGTCGATTTGTTGTGCCTGATTGCTTGACCCATGATCCAGAGATCCATGGTTCTGTTCATTTCCGACCTTCATCTGTGCGCGTCGCGACCGGAGATCAATCGCACGTTTTTCGAGTTTCTCCGAGGGCCTACACTCGCCGCTGACTCGCTCTACATTCTCGGCGACTTGTTCGAATACTGGGCTGGAGACGACGATCTCGACGACCCGTTCAACGCCTCGGTCGTCGCAGCGCTTGCTGACTGTTCTCGCACCGGTCCTGCCTTGCACGTCATGCACGGAAACCGGGATTTCCTGCTAAACGGAGATTTTGCCAAGGCCTGCAATGCGCATCTAATCGAAGAGCCTCATGCCCTCGATCTTTACGGGACGAGAACGTTGCTGATGCACGGCGACACGCTGTGCACTGACGACCAGGATTACCAGAGGTTTCGCGCCGAGGTGCGCACCCCAGGGTGGAGGAAGGACTTTCTTGCCACTCCGCTTGCGCGACGCAAGGAGCAGATAGAAGCCTTGCGCCGCACGAGCGAATCGGAAAAGAAGCGCAAGGCGCCGGCGCTCATGGACGTAAACTCCGTTGCGGTCGATTCCGTGTTGCGTGAGCATGGTTACCCGCGCCTCATCCACGGGCACACACATCGGCCCGCCCGGCACGAGCACCGCGTGGACGGCAGGAACTGCGAGCGCTGGGTGCTTGCCGACTGGTATCGCAGCGGCAGCTACCTGCGCTGTGATGCGCGTGGTTGCGCCCCCGTCCCGCTCCTCTGAACGGCTATCGACCCCAGTCCGCGCTCCAGGTCGGCGCGGATGTCCTTCACGGACTCAAGTCCGACGGCGATACGCACCAACCCCTCCGTGATGCCGGCTCGCGCGCGCGCCGCTTCTGAAATTCGGCCGTGAGTAGTCGTGGCGGGATGAGTGATCGTGGTCTTGGTGTCGCCGAGATTGGCGGTAATAGAAATCACGCGGGTCGAGTCGATGACATTCCAGGCCGCTTCACGGCCGCCTTCGACCTCGAACGATACGACCGCGCCTCCCAAGCGCTGCTGCTTGGTCGCAAGCTCGTACTGAGGATGCGAAGGAAGGCCGGGGTAGTACACCTTGCTGACGCGGGGATGCGTTTGCAGCCAGCGCGCCAGCTCCAGCGCGTTCCGCGACTGCGCTTCCATCCTGATCCGCAGCGTCTCTAGTCCTTTCAGCAGCACCCAAGCATTGAACGGCGAGAGGCTCGGGCCCGCGGTCCGCAGAAAACCGTAGATTCCATCCATAACGAGATCGCGCTTGCCAAGAACCGCCCCTCCGAGGACCCTGCCCTGGCCGTCCAGGTATTTCGTCGCCGAGTGGATCACCAGATCCGCGCCCAGATCGATGGGACGCTGAAGTGCGGGCGTGCAGAAGCAATTGTCCACGACGAGCAGCGCGCCTGCACCATGCGCGAGACGCGCCAGCGCTTCAATGTCGAATACCTCCGTAAGCGGATTGGACGGCGTCTCCAGATACAGCAGCCTGGTGCCAGGCCTAAGCGCCGCCTTCCATGCCTTAGGGTCGGTCCCATCGACGTAATCGGTCTCGACGCCGAATTTGGAAAGGATGCTGCTGAAGAGCTGGACCGTGGCGCCGAAAACTCCCGAGGAACACACCACATGGTCTCCCGACTTGAGCAGCGCCATCGCAGTCGTGAGGATGGCGGACATGCCCGAGGCCGTGGCCACGCACGCCTCCGCGCCCTCCAGCGCCGCCAGCCGATCCTGGAACGCCGTGACCGTGGGATTGGTGAAGCGCGAGTAGATGTTGCCGGGCTCGTTGCCCTGGAACCGGGCGGCCGCCTGAGCAGCGTTCTCGAATACAAAGCTCGACGTGAGATAGAGCGCTTCTGAGTGCTCGTTAAACTGGCTGCGGGCGATTCCGGCGCGAACCGCCAGCGTATCGATGTCGTAGTCCTGCATTCTCAGTCCCTAGGAATAGAGCCAATAAAAAAACCCGTCGAGCTTTCGCTAAGACGGGTCTTCGCCACGCTTTAGCCGTATTTATTTTTTACACCCGGCTTTCGCCGGCGGCGCCCGCAAGCTGTCGATCAAATCGGCGCGGCAAGTACCTTACTATCCCGGTGTGCGGATGTCAAATCAGACCGCTCCCCGGTCCTAGGCAGCGTTAAGGTCGAGCTGATTGCTCTCGGCTTCTTCCTCGCTTTCCTGCCGGCCGGCGTCGCGCTTCTGCTCGACCGAAGCGAGGTACTCGCTGGTGATATCTCCGGTGATGTACACCCCATCGAAACACGATGTTTCAAACTGCGTGAGCTTAGGGTTGACCGCGCGTACCGCAAGCTTCAACGCCTCGAGATCCTGGTAGATAACCGCGTCAGCGCCGATCTCGCGCGCGATCTGCTCCTCGTTGCGCCCAGTGGCGATCAACTCCGCGCGCGTCGGCATGTCGATGCCATACACATTGGCAAACCGCACAGGCGGAGCCGCTGACGCAAAATACACCTTGCTCGCCCCGGCTTCCCGGGCCATCTGGACGATTTCGCGGCTTGTCGTTCCCCGCACGATCGAGTCGTCGACGATAAGCACGTTCTTGCCCTTGAACTCGAGGCCCACGACACTGAGTTTCTGGCGTACCGATTTTTTGCGAATCGTCTGGCCGGGCATGATGAAAGTACGGCCGATATAGCGGTTGCGGATGAAGCCCTCGCGATAGGTGACGTTCAGCCCACGCGCGAGCTCGAGCGCGCTCGGCCTGCTCGTGTCGGGAACCGGAATTACCACGTCGACATCCAGGCGGGGCATCGTGCGCTTGATTTTCTCCGCAAGATACCGGCCCATATGCAACCGGCTTTCGTACACGGAAACGCCGTCCATGATCGAGTCGGGCCGGGCAAGGTAAACATATTCGAAGATGCAGGGTGCAAGCACCGGTTTGGTCGTGCACTGGCGGCTGTGGAACGTCCCGCCTTCATCGACAAAAATCGCTTCACCGGGCAGGACGTCGCGCACAAGCTCAAAGCCGAATGCTGTAAGCGCAACGCTCTCCGAAGCGATCAGATATTCGGGACCCTCCTCCGTGGAATTGCGGCCGAACACGAGCGGACGGATTCCAAACGGGTCACGGAACGCAAGCAGTCCGTAACCCGAGATCAGGGCGACCACGGCATAGGCGCCGCGGCAGCGCCGATGCACGTTCGCCACCGCTGTGAAAATGGTCTCCGGATCGAGCTTTTGGCCCTTTGCCGCAAGCTCCAGCTCATGCGCCAGTACGTTGAGCAACACTTCCGAATCGGAACTGGTGTTGATATGACGCAGATCCTGGCGGAACATCTCCTGCTTGAGAGCATCCGAATTGGTCAGGTTACCGTTGTGGCCCAAGACAATCCCAAACGGAGAATTGACGTAAAAAGGCTGAGCTTCTCCGGCGTTGAACGCCGAACCCGCCGTTGGATAGCGGCAGTGCGCGATCCCCGTTCCTCCGGAAAGGGAACGCATGTTCCGCGTGCGAAACACATCGCGCACCATCCCCGGGCCCTTGTGCATGTGGAACATCTTGTGTTCCGCCGTGACGATTCCCGCAGCGTCCTGCCCCCGGTGCTGGAGCAACAGCAGCCCGTCGTAGAGGAGTTGATTGACTGGCGTCTTCGCCACGACTCCGAGAATCCCGCACATTTTCGTTGACTCCGGTGACTCAGTGATACTTCATGCGACTCGCCAGGCCCTCCGGCAGATACGGCCGCAGCGCCATTGCCGTGGTTTCGAACGGCCCGGAAAACACCGCGTCGCGCCAAAACGGTTCGCGTGGAAGCGGCGTAAGGCCTGCAAGGACAACCACCACGAGGACAATTATGAGTCCTCTCACGATTCCGAAAACGGCTCCCAGCGCGCGGTCCGCGGGCGCCAGTCCGGCCGCGCGCACCGCAGAAGTCATCACCAGACCGACAATCCAAGCTACTGCCAATACGCCGATAAACACCAACAGGAATCCGATCAACGCACCCATGAGCGGCCCGAGGCTGAGCGGGAGAAGTCCGGCGACCCGGCCACCGAAGAATGTCGCCAATATGAATCCGCCTACCCATCCGCCAAGCGAAATCATCTCGCGTACCAGACCTTGAAACAGGCTTATCGCGACCGACACGACTATAACAATCAACACGCCGAAATCGAACCAGGTCATCGTTGCGCCACCTGTCCGACTTCAAGCCCCAGGGACTTGAGTTTGTCCCGCGCTTTTTCCGCGGCGCCCCGACTTGTGAAAGGTCCGGCACGCACGCGGGTCTGTTCGCCCTCGAGGAGCTTGACGCTCTCGGTATAGCTCTTGATCCCAGCGGATGCCGCCTTGTCCTGAACCTGCTTCGCGTTATCAGAATTCGTGAAAGCGCCAAGTGGCACCATATATACCTCCTCCTTGGGACGCGACTGGGCGCGCCTCGCCTCAGCCACCTTGGGACGCTCCACCGGCTTGGCGCTCTTCTGTGAAGCGCCAGACCGTGAATCGGTTGGCGCGGTGCTTGCCGACTTCCCTGACTGTTCCTGCGCCACCCGTTCGGATTCACCGTCTTTCGGCACCTCGGGAGGAGGCGGGAGCGGCGGGAGCACGCGCGTGTTGAACGGCCCCGCGTCCTGGTTCGGGATCTGAACCGTCAGCGTCTGCGTGACGGGCCTGGGTTGCTGGTCGAGAATGATGGGGAGGAGGACGACGATAAGGACCACCAGCGCGATCGCGCCGACCAGCCGTCGGCGTGCGCGTCGCCTAAGCAGCGTGGCGTCCGGGTTGTCTGCCAATCAAAGACCCCAATAAGATGCTCAAGACCCTTGCCGCGCCCCCCGGCTCGCAGTCCGGGCGGCTTCAATCGCCTGCATGACTTCGGCTACGGTGTGGAACGATCCGAAGACGACGATTCTATCATTTTCGTTTGCCCGCTTCTTTGCTTCGACATAGGCGTCGCGGGGGCTCTTGAAGTAGAACACATCGCCTGCGACTCCCGCACGCGCAAAAGCGTCGGCCAGCACCTGCTTGTCAGCGCCTCGCGGTACTGAAAGGTCGGCCGCGAGCCAAGTCGAAATCTGCCCCTTCATCGCTCTACAAACGCCGCCGATATCCTTATCCCGCAACATGCCAAACACGGCGTAAGTCTCCGGAGAGAATCCCAAGGCGGCCAGGTCGTCCGCGAGCGCGCTTGCGGCCTGTGGATTGTGCGCAACATCCAACACGACTGCGGGGCGCCCGGGGAGCACCTGGAACCGCGCTGGAAGCTCCACACGTGCAAGACCGCCGCGGACGTCCTGCATTCCGACAGGAAGACGCTGGCGCAGCGCGTCCAGGGCGGCGAGCGCCGCGCTCGCATTCGCAAGCTGGCGCCCACCCCTCAGCGCCGGGTACGCCAGCCCGGGACGGCGCCCCCCCGGTCCCCAGAACATCCACTGCTCTCCCTGGCGCCAGTATCCGAAATCCCGACCGATCACCCAGGGTTTCGCTCCGATCGCCCTTGCGCAGTCATGAACGCTCTGCGGAGGGTCGGGATCCGCGATGATTGCGGGCTTCCCTTTGCGAAAGATTCCGGCCTTTTCGGCACCGATGCTCTGGCGTGTATCGCCAAGGTAGTCGATGTGATCGAGCGCGACGGAAGTCAACAACGCACAATCACAGTCGTAGGCGTTCACGGCGTCCAGGCGCCCCCCGAGGCCAACCTCGAGTATCACGGCGTCCAGCGGCTCATTCGCGAAAATCTCCCAGGCTGCCAGAGTACCGAACTCAAAATAGGTAAGCGGAACGCCGCCCGCCTTTTCGACTCGCGCGCGCTCGACTACGTCGAACGCCGCACACAGCCGCTCGTCGTCAACCGGCACGCCGTCCAGGCGGACGCGTTCGTTGTAGCGCAAGAGATGCGGCGAGGTATACAAGCCAACCCGATACCCGGCAGCGAGCAGAATAGCCTCCAGGATCGCGCACGTCGAACCCTTGCCGTTGGTGCCGGCAACGGTGAATAGCGCCGGCGCACTCGATCCACGCAGCACATCGCGCACTTTCTCTACGCGTTCCAGGCCTAGCTGGATCGATTTCGGATGGATGCGCTCGATGTATTCGAGCCACTCTTCGAGCGTCCGGGAGATCATAGGTCCTCAGCCACCGAAAACACTGGGCGCAAGAAACTCCCTTTCTGTGTATCCGGTGTGCGCTCGCGTAGGTTTCTGGATCAAGACCCCACGGGGGGCTGTCGCTGCAGAAGGGTGAGGAGGCTCGCGAGCTTGTCGCGCATCTGGCGCCGGTCGACGATCATGTCGATTGCGCCTTTATCGAGCAGGAATTCGGCGCGCTGAAAGCCTTCGGGCAGCTTCTCGCGTACGGTCTGCTCGATGACGCGCGGGCCGGCGAAACCGATCAGCGCTCGCGGTTCGGCAATCACGACATCGCCGAGCATCGCAAAGCTCGCCGACACCCCGCCCATCGTGGGGTCGGTGAGAATCGAAATGAACGGGAGCTTGCGCGCCGTGAGCTGTGTCAAGGCGGCGGTCGTCTTGGCCATCTGCATGAGCGAAAAAAGCCCTTCCTGCATGCGCGCACCACCGGTCGCAGTGACGCACACGAGCGGGAGGTGCTGGTCGAGGCACGCGTGGACGCCGCGTACAAAGCGCTCTCCCACCGCCGACCCCATCGACCCTCCCATGAACTCGAACTCGAAAGCGGCGGTGATCAGCGGAACGTTTTTTATGGCCCCTTGCATCACCACCAGCGCCTCGGCTTCGCCGGTCGCTCTCTCGGCTTCCTCGAGCCGGTCCGGATAACGCTTGTCGTCCTTGAATTTCAGGCTGTCGACCGATGCGACTTCGGCGCCAATCTCAAAACGCCCCTCAGGGTCGAGAAGCAAATCAAGCCGTGCCCGCGCACCTACGCGGTTGTGGAAGCCGCACTTCGGGCAGACGTTGGCGTTTTTTTCAAGATCGGTCGCATACAGCACCGCCGCGCAGGACGGACACTTGCTCCAGAGGCCCTCTGGAACATTCTTCTTCGCGCCCGTTCCGGTGCGATTGATCTTGGGTGGAAGCAGCTTTTGCAGCCAGCTCATGCGTCGATCGCCCGGCGAAATTCCCTGAGTAGGTTCGCGCCCTTCTCCACGCAGGTTTGCGGAGAAGCCAATTCCATTTCCTGGATGATTCGGCTGCCGATTATGACCGCGTCCGCAATTCTTGCCACGGCACGGGCAGTTTCCCAGTCGCTGATGCCGAACCCCACGCCGACGGGAAGTCTCGTTCTGCCGCGAATTGCGGGCAGTTTCGCCGCCACCTCTTCCAGATCGAGGTGCCTGGCCCCGGTCACCCCGCGTAAGGATACGTAATAGATATAACCGCTCGCAAGTCTGGCCACCTGTTCGATGCGCGCCTCGGTCGAAGTCGGCGCAAGCAAGAAGATCATGTCCATACCATGCGCGTGGAGCATTGCCGCGAGTTCTGCGCTTTCCTCCGGCGGATAGTCGACCACCAACACGCCATCGACTCCGGCCCGCTTCGCGCTCTCGACGAAACGCCTCAGCCCCATGGCCTCGATGGGATTTGCATAGCCCATCAGAACTATCGGCGTCGTCGAGTCGCTCCTTCGGAATTCTGCGACGAACTCGAGAACCCGGTCGAGTCCAATGCCATTCTTGAGCGCCCGTTCTCCCGAGCGCTGGATCACCGGCCCATCTGCCATAGGATCGGAAAACGGCACACCCAGCTCGATTATGTCCGCGCCTGCTCCGGCCAGCGCGTTCAGCAGCGGCACCGTTATCGCCGGTTGGGGATCGCCTGCTGTGACGTAGGGAATCAATGCCTTGCGGCTTTCGCGCGCCAGCCGTTCAAACGTCCCTTGAATTCGCGACACCGCAATACTCACAATGCTGCGGCTGCGGCCTGGACCGCAGCCGGCCCGCCGAAGCGGTTGACGCGACGCTTCGCCATAGCACAGTACTCCGGATTAACCTCGAAACCGACGAAACGCCGGCCGTGCTTGCTCGCTGCGACCGCGGTCGTTCCGCTTCCCATGAACGGGTCCAACACGAGCCCTTCTGGGGGGCAGCTCGCCAAGACCATGCGTTCGATGATCTCGAGCGGTTTTTGTGTGGGGTGGTCCTCGCGTTCCGGGTCTTGCCGGTGAATCCGGGTCACGCTCCACAGGTCCTTCGGGTTATAACCCACCTCAAGCCATTTTTTCCCGACGAAAATCGAGCGCGTGCGCGCACGTTTTGTCTCGGCGTCGTAGGGAATGCGCACGCTGTCGAGATTGAAATAATAGTCCTTCGAGCGCGCGAACAGGCCGATCGTGTCGTGTACGGAGGAGAACTTCCGCGTGCTCCCGCCCATGCTTGGTACCCTACGGTCCCAGATGATTTCGTTCACCATGGCAAGCCGCGTTTTCAAGTAGCTGAAAACCTCGGGGCTATACTGCCAGGTGAGAAAAACATAGAGGCTCCCGTCCGGTTTCAGCTTGGGAATCACCGCATCGATCCAGCGCCGGCTGAAGGCAAGGTAGGCTTCACCGCACAGGCGATCCGAATCGTTGCCGTAGTCCTTGCCGAGCCCGTAGGGTGGGTCTGCGACAACGAGGTCGACACTCGCTTCGCCGACGCGCTCGACGCCGGAAAAAAAATCCTGGTTGAGCAGGGTCGCCCGAGCTTGGCTCAAAATAGAATCCCCGATTTCTCTGCAACCGTCTGCATATCCTTGTCGCCCCGGCCGGAAAGATTGACGAGCAGAATTCCGTCCTTCGGCAGCGTCGGGGCGAGCTTGGCAGCGTAGGCCAGCGCGTGTGCCGATTCCAGCGCCGGGATAATACCCTCGTAGTGGCACAGATCGTTGAACGCCCCAAGCGCACCTTCATCGTCGATCGCAACATATTCAGCACGCCCCGTATCCTTCAACCATGCGTGCTCGGGACCCACGCCGGGATAATCCAGCCCGGCTGAAATCGAATGAGTCTCGACGATCTGCCCGTGCTCGTCCTGAAGTAAATATGTACGATTTCCGTGGAGTACACCGGGCTTGCCCGCACACAGCGACGCGGCGTGCCTGCCTGTGGCGATACCGAGGCCACCCGCTTCGACGCCGATCAGCCTGACTTTGTCGTGTGGGATGTAGGGGTAAAAGATGCCCATCGCGTTCGAGCCTCCACCAACGCAGGCGATCACCGCGTCGGGCTGGCGACCGCACAACTCCCGCATCTGCTCGAGGCATTCCCTGCCGATCACGGACTGAAAATCGCGCACCATCATCGGGTAAGGATGAGGGCCCGCGACCGTGCCAATGATGTAGAAGGTGTTGGTCACATTTGTGACCCAGTCGCGCATCGCCTCGTTCAAGGCGTCCTTCAGCGTTTTCGAACCCGATTCGACGGGCACCACCGTGGCGCCGAGCAGTTTCATCCGATAGACGTTCTGCACCTGGCGCTTGATGTCCTCCGAGCCCATATAGACGACACATTCCATGCCGTAGCGTGCGGCAACCGTCGCCGTTGCCACCCCGTGCATACCGGCTCCGGTTTCGGCTATCACGCGGGGCTTACCCATGCGTTTCGCGAGCAGCGCCTGGCCGACGGTGTTGTTGATCTTGTGCGCTCCCGTGTGGTTGAGGTCCTCCCGCTTGATATAAACTTGCGCCCCGCCAAGCAGCGAGGACCAGCGCTTCGCATGGTAGACAGGGGTCGGACGTCCCACATAGTGCTTGAGGTCATACTCGAATTCGGCGATGAATTCGGTATCTTTGCGAAAGCGCTCATAGGTACGTCTAAGCTCATCGAGCGCGTGCATCAGGGTCTCGGAGACGAACACGCCGCCGTACTGTCCGAAATGCCCTCGCTCGTCCGGAAGGTCATACATCTTCATGCTTCACCGCTCCGATGAAAGCCGCGACTTTCGCGGAATCCTTGATTCCTTTTGCGGCTTCGACGCTGCTGGAAACGTCGACTGCGTAGGGTCTGATCCGGCGGATGGCATCGGCAACATTGCCTGCCGAGAGGCCGCCTGAAAGAATGATGGGGTTCACCATGCCTCCGGGTACCAGGCCCCAGTCGAACGCACCGCCCGTTCCGCCCCAAAGTTCGTTGTGGAAAGCATCGAGCATCCACGCCCGGGCAGCCGCGTAAGGCGAAAGGTATTTTATCAAATCCAACCCTGGACGAATCCGCGCCGCTTTGATGTACGGCACCGAAAAGCCGCCGCAAAACTCCGGGGATTCATCACCATGGAACTGCAACAGCGTGACACCGCACTCACCGATGACCTGCTCGACTTCGTCGCGGGAAGGATTGACGAACACGGCCACCGTGGAGACGAATGCCGGGGTCTGTTCGGCAACGCTGCGCGCAAGTTCGAGGTCCACGTAGCGAGGGCTCGGGCGGTGGAAAACCAAGCCGATCGCGTCCGCGCCCTCGGCCGCCGCAGCTTGGGCGTCTTCAACACGCGTTATACCGCAGATCTTGACTCTCGTCCTCATCGCAATGCTTCCGGTTCAAACGGCATCATGCGAGCGAAAGGCGGCAGGTTCCAGTGCTCTTCGTAGCGCACTTGCGAAAGGTAAAGTCCCTCGGCCGCGAACGTAGGTGCAGCGAGTCGCCGGTCTCGCGCAGCGAGCAGCTCGGACAGCCATTCCTCTGAATGCTCCCCTTTGCCGACATAGACGAGGCTGCCGACGATGTTGCGGACCATGTGATGGAGAAACGCGTTAGCGGTGAAATCGAGCAAAATATACGGCCCACTCGCGCAGATTTCGGCACGCTCGATCATCCGTACCGGGCTTCTAGCCTGGCACTCGGAAGAGCGGAAGCTGGAGAAATCGCGCTCGCCGAGCAGGCCCTGCGCAGCTCGCCGCATGCGCCCCAGGTCGAGTGGCAGATGGAACCATCCGACAAGGCCCGCGAGCAACGCCGGGCGCACGGGATGGTTGAAAAGCACATAGCGGTAGCTCCGCGACGCAGCGGAATAGCGGGCGTGGAAGTCCTCGGCGACCGTCATCGCCCACTGCACGGCAATCGAGCCGGGCAGCAGCGAGTTCGCGCCGCGTACCCACGCGGAATCGGGCCGTGCCGCTCCGGTTTCGAAATGTGCCACCTGGGCGCACGCGTGAACTCCGGCGTCGGTGCGTCCGGCACCGGTCACCTCGATCCGTTCTCCGGCGATTTCCGAGAGCGCACGCGCAAGATGGTCCTGCACGGTATTGCCCGAGGGCTGTGATTGCCAGCCATCCAGCCCCGTCCCGCGGTAAGCGATACCGATGGCGATTCTCACTTCATACTCCCAAAAACAACAATCGGCGCTCGCGGCGCCGATTGTTCATAGGTAACGGTCGAAAATCAGCCGAGGGCCTGCAGCATCGTCTGCGCCTGCTGCTGTTGTGCCGTGTCGCCTTCCTTCATCACTTCCTTCAACAGCTCGCGAGCACCATCCTTGTCGCCCATTTCCTCGTACGCCTTGGCAAGATCCAGCTTGGTCGCAACTTCCTGCCATCGAGCGTCCAGTGCGCCGCCGGAACCGTTTCCACCCCCGGGCGCGCCTAGATCGAGACTGATTGAGTTCAAGTCCACCGAAGGCGCCTTGGGCACCTCCGTTTTTTCCTCTCCGCCGCCGGCAGGCGTGCCAATATCAAAATCAATCGTTCCCAGCTCCGGTGCAGGGAAGGAGGTCGCCGTATCGAGCACGCCCGGAGCCGGCTTATCGCCCAGGGGCAAATCGAAATCCATACCGAGGGCGGGCTCTGACGCGAGACCCGTTTCCGCTCTCGCGGGTACTACTATCGTGGCGTCGCCGATAGCTTTGTCTGCGCCCAAGCCCAGGTCGAAGTCCAGTCCTGCGCCCGTCTCTCCCGACATGGGCACACCCGCGTCGAGATTGATGTCGGGGGACGTCGGGGCTGCTCCCGCGGTTGCACTGCCGATATCGAAGTCGATATCGAGCGGTGCGTCGGGATGCATCGTCACGTCGGGCTCTGGCTCGGGAATGCGGGCCGCAAACTGGCTGGTATCTCCAAACACCGGGGCTGAGGCCTGCGGCTTTCCGCCATAGAGCGGGTTGGTCGGATCGATCGACAAGCCCAAGCTGGCGACTTTTTGCCAATCTGCACCCGCTCCGCCTGTTGCGGCGTGGAGCTCGTTTGCCGCCGACTCGAATGCCCTTGCATCCTTGCGATTGGCATAGATCTCAAGCAGCTTCACGCGAATGGGCTGGCGAGTGGAATCCTTCGCCAGAGCATCCTTCAGTATCTCCTCGGCTTGGGCATCACGGCCGTAGGCCATATAGACGTCGGCTTCCGCTATAGGATCGATTTCCTCGGCATCGATTTTGCCGACGCTGCCCTGGCTGAACTCGCTCTGGAACGAGCTTGCGGTGTCAATACTGCGACCGCCATCTGTGCCCAGCACAGAATTCGTTCCCGAAGGTATCGCGCTCATGATGCTGTTCTCAAATTGCGAGCTGCGTTTCCTGCGCCAGGCGTACGCCGCGTAGCCCACCAGCAGCATCAGCGCTCCCCCTGCGCCGCCAAGCGCTACAGGATTGTCGAGCAACTCGTCCACGAAGCTCGCCTCGATCTGCGGTGCCGGCGCTGCCGCCTTGGCCACCGCCTTGGGAGCAGCTTTGCTGGCATCCGGTTTCGTGGCCTCGGGGGACTTGGGCGCCTCAGGTGCCTTGGCAACTTCCGGTGCTTTCGCGGCCTCCGGCGCCTTGGCCACTTCAGGCGCCTGTGCCGCGGCTTTTGCTGCCTCCGCGGCTTTCGCCATCTCGGCAGCTTTCGCGGCCTCCGAAGCCTTGGCCGCCTCCGCAACCTTGGCCGCCTCCGCTGCCTTTGCCGCTTCCGCTGCCTTTGCCGCTTCCGCTGCCTTTGCCGCCGCCGCTGCTTTGGCCGCTTCCGCCGCCTTGGCGGCTTCCGCGGCTTTTGCTGCCTCTGCGGCTTTGGCCGCTGCCTCTGCCTTGGCAGCTTCTGCGGCTTTTGCCGCCTTGGCTGCCTCCGCCCCCTTCGCAGAGCTATCAGCCGCTTTTGAGGCCGGTGCCGCCTTGGCGACGGGCGCTGCTTTCGCCGCTTCCGCTTGCTGTTGCATTTGAGTGCCGGCCTGGCTCTTCAGCTGCGCCAGTTTTTGCAGGTCCTGCACATTCTTCTCAAGGAGGGCAATGCGTTCGTTCGCTTCCCTCAGCGCATTTTCCTTGGCCGCCAGATCGTCGGCCGCGGTAGTGCCCGCCGCCGCCTTGGCTGCGCGCTTGGATTCGTCCGCCCGGGACAAGCGCAACTGGTCCTTGGCGGGTTCTTTGGAAGGCGTGGGCTTTTCTTCCGCCGACGCGCTGATGCGGCCCGACACGCGACGGCCGCCATCGGGCGATGCCGACCTCGAAGCAACTGCGATACCGAGACTGCGCTTGTATTCATTGAAGTCGGCATACTGGGCCGAGACAATTCGGCGTGCATCGGCCGCGCTGACCGGCTCGAAGGCTTCCTTATCGGGGGGGATATTGATGATCTTCCCGGCGTGCAAACGGTTCATGTTGTCGGCGGCAAAAGCAGCCTGATTTGCCCGGAACAGCGCCACCAGCATCTGCTGCAGGCTGACACCTTCAATGCGATTTCGAATTGCGATTTTCGAGAGCGTGTCGCCGCGCTTGACTTCGTAGGATAGCGGCACGCTGGGCTCCCGAACCGGCTCAACCGGGACGAGCGCGGGCGTTGGTGTCGGATCTGCGACAACGGTCGTGGTCGCATCCACCGGCGCCCCGGCCGGGTCTATCGGGGGGGTGCCTGGATCCACCCGGGCGGCTGGTGAATCTATGGGGGCGACCGGTGCTGCTGGTATTCTCTCTGCAGGCCCCTCACGCGAGGCGGGCAACGCCGGCTCCGGCAACGCTGCGAGCGGAGGCGGCACGACATCGATGGGTTTGGCCTGTTGCGGTGGCCCTCGGTACTCCGGCGGATCGAGCAGGAAGGTGTACTCGCGCACAAGCCGCCCGTTCGCCCAGTTCAGTTCCACGAGCACGTCGAGAAACGGCTCGTTGATCGGCTGCGCAGACGTGAGCGTCATCACGTATTGGCCGCCGGATCGGCGCTCGACGGCGAACTTGACGGAGAGCAGCGCGGGATTCAGCTCGATATTGGCCTGGCGAAATGCTTCCATGGGCGCGAGCCGCCCGGCGAGCGAATCCCCTTCACCGCGCTGCAGAGAAACGATCTCTATTTCCGCTTGAAGGGGTTGCCCCAGCGTAGAGTTGACCGACAACTTGCCCATGCCCGCCGCCCACGCGAACGAGGGCAAAAGAAGGCACGCTGCCGCCGATAAGCAAAGTTTTGAGGCGAACTCCCCCACCTGCCACCCTAAGCCTAAGTGGAAACAAATTAACATACCATCATAGCCTTAGCCTTGCAAGCTCAACTTTCACCTCAGAAGCTGCGTCAAGTGGCTATTTTTCAAACGGATTGCCTGTTTTCCCCCTGCAGTACCTTAGTGGTCAGGGGCAATCTGGCCCGAGCCATCACGGGGCCAGGTGAAGGGGACTTATTTTTCCAGGAGTATGCGCAGCATTCTGCGCAGCGGCTCGGCGGCACCCCAAAGCAGCTGGTCCCCTACCGTGAAGGCGGTGAGGTAGGCGCCGCCTTTCCCGAGGGCGGGCTTGCGCAGGCGTCCAATCGGCACCTGCAGGGTGCCGCTCACCTTCGCTGGGGTAAGCTCGCGCAATGTTGCTTCCCGCTCGTTCGGCACAACTTGCACCCAATCGTTGGCCTCGGCGAGTATCTGTTCGATCTCGGCGAGAGGTATGTCGCGCCTGAGCTTCACCGTGAGTGCCTGGCTGTGGCACCGCATTGCCCCAATGCGCACGCAGATGCCGTCCATAGGGATCGGGGTCGCCTCTCGCCCGAGAATCTTGTTGCCTTCGGCCTGACTTTTCCATTCTTCGCGGCTTTGGCCGTCGCCGAGGTCCTTGTCGATCCACGCAAGCAAGCTGCCCGCCAGCGGGAACCCGAACTGCTCGCTCGGAAATGACCTATCGCGCAAGGCAGAGGTCACGGCGCTGTCCACATCGAGAATCGCGCAGGCGGGGTCCTCAAGCATCGGTCTTGCCGCCTCGTGGGCGAATCCCATCTGCTTCACCAACTCGCGCATGTGCTCTGCACCCGCGCCCGATGCCGCCTGATAGGTCATCGAGGTCATCCACTCGATGAGGTCCGCCTTGAACAATCCGTGCATTCCCATGAGCATCAGGCTCACGGTGCAATTGCCCCCGATGTAATTGCGCACGCCCCTGGCAAGCGCACCCCTGATCACATTCATGTTGACGGGATCAAGAATGATGACGGCATCGTCCTTCATGCGGAGCGCGGACGCGGCGTCGATCCAGTACCCCTTCCATCCCGACGCACGCAGCCTTGGGAACACCTCGTTTGTGTACTCGCCGCCCTGGCACGAGATGACGACGTCCATTGCGGAGAGTTCTTTCACGCTCCTCGCGTCCTTGAGCGGCGCGGTTTCTTTGCCGATGAACGGCCCCAGGGCGCCCGCCTGCGAAGTCGAGAAAAAAACCGGCTCGATCAAGGCGAAGTCGCGCTCAGCGTGCATGCGCTGCATGAGCACTGATCCGACCATACCGCGCCACCCGACAAGTCCCACTCGCTTCATCGCGATCCCTCAAAATCCGATTTGCCTATCCTAACGCACTGAGTTGAAAAAAGTTGCACGGTTTTCAGGGCTCTAGAACAGCGCTGCAACCACGGCATCGCCCATCTCACGGGTGCCGACTTTGACGGATCCCGGCTGGAAAATATCGGCGGTGCGGTACCCTTGGGCGAGGATTCTCTTCACCGCGGCCTCGACCCGAGCGGCGGCCAGACCCTGGTCGAACGTATAGCGCAACATCATCGCCGCAGAAAGTATGGTCGCCAGCGGATTGGCGAGGTTTTTGCCGGCGATATCCGGGGCCGACCCGTGTATGGGCTCGTACAGCCCCTTGCCTTCTTCGTCCAGGGAAGCCGAGGGCAGCATGCCGATCGAACCGGTCAGCATGGACGCCTCGTCGGAGAGAATGTCGCCGAACATGTTTCCGGTGACGATGACGTCGAACTGCCGGGGGTTCTTGAGGAGCTGCATCGCCGCGTTGTCCACGTACATGTGAGTCAGTTCCACGGCGGCGTACTCCTTGCCGACCTCGCTCACCACTTCGCGCCACAGCTGCGAGGTTTCGAGCACGTTCGCCTTGTCCACCGAGCACAGCTTCCTGCCGCGCTTGAGCGCGGTTCGAAATGCCGCATGGGCGATACGGCGGATCTCGACATCCGTGTAGCGCATCGTATCGAAGCCTTCGCGCACCCCGCCCTCGAGCTCGCGAATGCCGCGCGGCTCGCCAAAATAGATATCGCCGGTCAGCTCGCGCACGATGAGGAGATCGAGGCCGGCGACCACCTCCGGTCTGAGTGTCGATGCACCCGCAAGCTCCGGGAAAACCGTCGCCGGCCGCAAGTTGGCAAACAGATTGAGTTCCTTGCGCAGCCGCAGGAGGGCCTGCTCGGGGCGTTTTTGTCGCGGCAACGTGTCGTAACGGGGTCCGCCTACCGCTCCAAACAGGACGGCATCGGCTTGTCTTGCGAGTTCAAGTGTCCGGGCAGGGAGCGGATCGCCGGTCGCGTCGTAAGCTGCGCCCCCGACGGGAGCCTGCTCCATCTCGAGCGCCAGACCTTCGGGTCTGACGGCGGTCAGCACCTTGACCGCCTCAGCGATGACTTCAGGGCCGACGCCATCGCCGGGCAGCACCGCGATTTTCATGAAAGAAGCTTCTATGCGAACAACCACGGCTGCTCGGCGCGGCGCCGTTCCTCGAAATCGCGAATCTTGTCCGCGTAGCGCAGGGTAAGTTCTATGTCGTCAAGGCCGTTGATGAGGCAATCCTTGCGGAAGGCGTCGATTTCGAAGTGCATGAGCTTGCTGCCGTCCGTCGTGGCTACGGTCTGCGCCTGCAGGTCGATCACGAGCCGAAACCCCGGAAAAGCAGCGGCCTCGTGGAACAGCCGGTCGACCTCGGCTTCGGTGAGCACCACCGGCAGCAGGCCGTTTTTGCAGCAGTTGTTGTAGAAAATGTCGGCATAGGACGGCGCGACGAGCGCGCGGAAACCGTACTCGGCAAGCGCCCAGGGGGCATGCTCGCGAGAGCTGCCGCAGCCGAAGTTCTTTCGGGCAAGCAAAATGCTCGCGCCCTTATAGCGCGGCTGGTTGAGCACGAATTCAGGGTTGAGCGGACGGCCTGCGCCGGCCTTGTCCGGCCGCCCCTCGTCGAGATAGCGCCACGCATCGAACAGATTCTGTCCAAACCCCGAGCGCCGGATCGATTTCAGGAACTGCTTCGGAATGATCTGGTCGGTATCGACGTTAGCCCGATCCAGCGGCGCGACCAACCCGTTCAGCACAGCGAATTTCTGCATCACTTCATCTCCACTGGCGCACATCGACAAAATGCCCGGCGATAGCTGCCGCCGCAGCCATCTCCGGGCTCACGAGATGAGTCCTGCCGCCCGTTCCCTGTCGTCCTTCGAAATTGCGATTCGAGGTCGATGCGCAACGCTCGCCCGGATCCAGCCGGTCTGCGTTCATCCCGAGGCACATGGAGCAACCGGGCTCCCGCCACTCGAAGCCGGCATCCTTGAAGATCCGATCGAGGCCTTCGCTCTCGGCCTGCGACTTCACGAGCCCCGAGCCGGGCACCACCATGGCCAGCTTGACGTTCGAGGCGACACGTCGTCCACGCACGATTGCCGCAGCGGCGCGCAGATCCTCGATGCGGGAATTGGTACACGAACCGATGAACACCTTGTCGATGCGGATGTCCGTGATCGGCGTGCTCGGCTTCAGTCCCATGTACGTGAGCGCCCGCTCAATGCCTTCGCGGCGAGTCGCATCCCGTTCCTTGTCGGGATCAGGAACGCGCCCGTCGATTGTCGTCACCATCTCGGGCGACGTACCCCAGGTCACCTGCGGTCTGATCGAGCGAGCGTCGATCGTAACCTCGCGATCGAACTTCGCCTCAGGATCGCTTTTCAGAGTGCGCCAGTGCTCGATGGCGCGGCCCCAGGACTCCTCGCGTGGCGCAAAGGGCCTGCCCTTCAGATAGCCGATGGTCGCATCGTCCACCGCCACCATTCCGGCGCGCGCGCCCGCCTCGATCGACATGTTGCACAGAGTCATGCGGCCTTCCATGGAAAGAGAACGCACGGTACTGCCGGCGTATTCGATGGTGCAGCCGGTGCCTCCCGCGACACCGATCGTTCCGATCACTGCAAGCGCCACGTCCTTCGCGGTGACACCTCGCGAGAGCGGGCCCTCGATGCGCACGAGCATGTTCATCATCTTCTTGGCGAGCAGGCACTGCGTCGCAAGCACGTGCTCGACTTCCGACGTGCCTATGCCGAACGCGAGGCAGGCGAACGCGCCGTGGGTGCTCGTGTGCGAGTCGCCGCACACCACGGTCATGCCGGGAAGCGTCGCGCCCTGCTCCGGGCCGATTACGTGCACGATGCCCTGGCGCCGGTCGTTCATCTTGAATTCGACGATGCCGTATTCAGCGCAGTTGGCGTCCAGCGTATCGACCTGCAGGCGCGATTCGGGATCGGTGATCCCGCCGGAGCGATCGGTGGTCGGAACGTTGTGGTCCGCAACGGCGAGGTTGGCCGATGCGCGCCAGGGCTTCCTCCGGGCGAGCTTGAGGCCGTCGAATGCCTGGGGACTGGTCACCTCGTGCACCAGATGGCGATCGATATAGAGAACCGTGGTGCCGTCGTCTTCGGCATGCACCACATGGGAGTCCCAAAGCTTGTCGTAGAGAGTGCGCGGCGTCATTTCTGCGTGCCGAAAAGGTAAAAATTATACCGGATTGCCTTCGCGTCCCGAAGGGCGCCGCTCCCCCTTTGGCTATAATGACCGATCGCTCTGCACCACAAGGGCGCTGCAGCTTTCCCCGGGACTATGAGCACGGAAACTCGCCATGGCAGATCGTCCCGCGCCCTGAAGACGAAGGTCTCAGGTCGTCGGTCGAACTCGCCGCGCATGATGCCTGGGGCGAGGGAGCGCATCCCGGTACGGGTGCTCATCCTGGCGAACGGCGAACGCCGCTCCGAACCGATGCTCCAGTGGCTGCGCAAGGGGGGGTTTTCTCCGCTCGCGGCGCGCGTTCAGACCGAGCGCGAGTTTGTACAGCAATTGCTCGCTCCCCCGAACGTGGTTCTGATGGATCACGCGCTGTCCGGGCTCAAGGCCGTGCGGGTTCTGGAGGTGCTGCGCGAACGCGACCTCGACATTCCCTTGCTCGTCATTGGAACCGCAAAGGATGAAGAAGATGCGGCGCGAATCCTGAGCGCCGGTGCAGAGGACTTCATAGCCGGAGGCAGAATCGCGGGGCTTGGCGAGGCCGTGCGCAACGCACTTCGGCGGCGCGAGCTTCGGCGCCACGGCGATCGGCGCACCGAGCTCGCGTTGCGCGCGAGCGAGGAGCGCTTTCGCGTCACCTTCAACCAGGCCGCGGTGGGCCTGGCGCACGTCAGCCCCGACGGCCGCTATCTTCTCGTCAACAGGAAGCTGTGCGAGATCCTCGGCTACTCCGCCGAAGAGCTGACGCAAAAGACCGTGTGGGACATTTCCCATCCCGAGGATCGCGAGGCGACGGCCGATGGGAGAGAGCTCCTCTTCTCGGGAAAAATCGACACGTTTACGGTGGAAAAACGCTACCTGCGCAAGGACGGCAGCACCGTCTGGGCCAAGCTCGTCGTGTCGCAAGTCCGCAATGCTGCGGGAAAACCCGAGTATGACGTTGCTGCCTACGAGGACATCACTCAGCGAAAGTTGGTGGAGGAAGCACTCAAGGAAAGCGAGTCGCGCCACCGTGCGGTCATCGAGAACGCGGCCGAGGGCATGGTCATTCACGACGCATCGGGCCGAATCGTCAGCACCAACTCGAGCGCCGAGCGCTTACTTCGCCGATCCAGGCACGACCTCGTCGGCAAGAACCCGGCAGAACTCGATTTCGACGCCGTGCACGAAGACGGGACTCCCTGGCAGGTCGAGTTGCGCCCGGTAAGCGTGACATTGCAGACGGGGAAGCCGCAGTCTGACGTGGTCATGGGCCACCGCGGGTCCGACGGTTCGATCGTCTGGCTCTCGATGAATGTCCGGGCACTGGGCGGCCGGGAGGGTCAAGCGCCAGCCGGCGTCGCCGTATCTTTCACCGACATCACCGAGCGGCGCAATTTCGAGGAGACGCTCACCTACCTCGCGCAGAACGACGCCCTCACGGGGCTTCCCAACCGCGCCCTTCTGCATGATCGCCTTGGCCAGGCGATCACGCGCGCGACGCGCCACGGAATGCGGGTCGGCGTCATGCTGATCGACCTCGACCGGTTCAAGGAGATCAACGACTCGCTCGGCCACTCGGCCGGCGACCTGGTCCTGAAGGAAGTCGCGCTCCGCATCAGGCGCGCGCTGCGCGATAGCGACACCGTTGCGCGCCTCGGGGGAGACGAATTCTGCGTCGTCCTCGAGGATTGCGAGGGCCGCGACAAGGTCTCAATCGCGGCAACCAAGCTGCGCCAAGTCCTTGAGGAACCGGTGGTCGCCGAAGGCAAGGAGATGCTTACCGGGGCGTCGATCGGTCTGGCCGTGTATCCCGAAGACGGAAGTTCGATCGAGGACCTCATCAAGCATGCCGACATAGCCATGTACGACGCCAAGCGCGACGGCGGGAATGCTTTTAGATTCTACGACCAGGAATTGCACGCCCAGCCCGCCGACCGCGTCGGACTGGGAACCGCGCTGCGGCGCGCGGCCGAGCGCAACGAACTCGTATTGCACTATCAGCCCCAGATCGACATCGATAGCGGCCGCCCGGTGGGTGTCGAGGCGCTGCTGCGCTGGCGTCACGCCGAACTCGGCATGCTCTCACCCGGGCAGTTCATCCACATCGCGGAGGAAACCGGCGCCATCGTCCCTATCGGCGAGTGGGTGCTGAAGACCGCCTGTGCCGAGGCAAAAGCCTGGCAGCAGGCGGGGCTTCCCCACCTGAACCTGGCCGTCAACCTCTCGGCACGGCAGTTCCGGGACAGCCAGCTTGCCGGCAAGGTTGCAGCGACGCTTGCCGCCACGGGGCTCGCCCCGCAGTTTCTCGAACTGGAAATCACCGAAAGCGTGATCATGGGAGAAACCGGTCACACCATCAACGTGCTGACGCAGCTCACGGACTTGGGGGTGCGAGTGTCGATCGACGACTTCGGCACCGGCTATTCGAGTCTCGCCTACCTCAAGCGCTTCCCCGTGCACAAACTCAAGATCGACCGCAGCTTCGTTCGCGACATTCACAGCGACAGGGACGATGCCGCCATCGTTCAGGCGATCATCACCCTCGCCAAGACCCTCGACCTCGGGGTCCTCGCAGAGGGCGTTGAGACCGGCGACCAACTCGCCTTTCTGGAGAATCTGGGATGCGACCAGTATCAGGGGTTCTATTTCACCCCGGCGCTCCCGGCCACGGAGCTTCTCGAGCTCTTGCGCGCGAAATTTCGTCATTTCGCCTGACAAGGCTCGGGGCGTCAGCCACCGCTCAGCGCTTGCTCGCCGATTCGTACAAGGGCATGACCCGCTCCGAGTAGTTCTGTAGGTCGCGGATCCGCGTCTCGGTTGCGGGGTGGGTTGAGAGCCACTGCGGCGGCTTGCCGCCGCCCAGTTTTCCCATTTTCTCCCACAGCGAAACCGCGGCGCGCGGGTCGTACCCGGAGCGCGCGGCGAGCTCCACGCCGATGCGGTCGGCCTCGGTCTCGTGCGTGCGCGAGTTCGGCAGCGAGAGCGTCACGTCGAGCACGGTCTGGGTGAGCTGTCTGTTGAGGTCCACCCCCAGCGCGATGCTCAGCACGCTGACCCCGAGATCCCGGGCTATTTGCTCGCTCGCGCGCTCGCGACCATGCTCGCGCAAGGCGTGCGCGATTTCGTGCCCCATCACCGCGGCCAGTTCGTCGTCGGTGACCTTCAGCTTGTCGATCAGGCCGGTATAGAAGGCGATCTTGCCGCCGGGCATGCACCAGGCGTTGACTTCGTCCGAAGTGATCACGTTGACTTCCCATAGCCAGCGCGGCGCATCGGGACGAAACGCCGAGGTGCTCGGGATCAGGCGGTTGGCGATGGCGCGCACGCGCTCGGTTTGCGCCGGGTCCCGGTTGAGCCGATCCTTCTTGCGTGCCTCGGCAAGAAGCCCGCTGTAGGCTTTCGCGGCGCTGTTGTCCATCTCTACCGAGGAGATCAGGGTCGTCATGGATTGCTTGCGTTCCACGCCGACGGCGCCGCCTTCGGTGGTACGCACCGACTGGCAGCCGCCGAGCGCCACGAGTCCAAAGACACCGATCAAGACTGTAAGTCTCATACTCTCTCCAGGATATAGATCATCTCAAACGCCGCTTCTCGGGCGACGGTTGACTCAAGCAGGGCATTTCCCGCGCCCGGCTGCACAATCGAGTTCGGCGACGGCGCCGGCCCCGTATAATGCCGCCTCTTTCGCCAAGGCAACCGTCCACGTGAACCGAGTTCCTCGCAGCGTTTTCTTCTTCATCTTCACGATCTCCGGGTTTGCGGGACTCATCTACGAGTCGATCTGGAGCCACTATCTCAAGCTCTTTCTCGGCCACGCGGCCTACGCGCAGACGCTGGTGCTCGCCCTATTCATGGGCGGGATGGCGATCGGATCGTGGCTGTGCAGCCGGTGGTCGGGCAGTTGGGCGAATCTCCTTCGAGGCTACGCGCTCGCCGAAGCTTTGACCGGTCTGGCGGCGCTCGCGTTCCACTGGGTCTTCATCACCGCAACCGACGCGGCCTACGCGAGCATTCTGCCTGCGCTCGGCGGCGAAGTCCCTGCCACGCTGTTCAAGTGGACTCTCGCGGGCCTCCTGATTCTGCCGCAGTCGATCCTGCTCGGCACGACGTTTCCCCTGATGAGCGCGGGCCTCATCCGCCGCTACCCGCTCGCGCCGGGTGGATCGCTCGCGATGCTGTACTTCACCAACAGCTTCGGCGCGGCGGTCGGCGTGCTGGCGAGCGGGTTCTTCATGATCGAGAAACTCGGGCTCCCCGGCACGGTGCAGGCGGCCGGAGCCCTCAATCTCGGCCTCGCCGCCGTCGTGTGGGTGCTCGCCAGCGGCGCCGAGCCTGCGCCCGCGGCCCAAAGCCGTGCGACCTCCGAAGGGGCTTCGCGCGCGCCTTACCGACTGCTCCTCGCGATTGCCCTCCTCACCGGCACCGCTTCCTTCATCTACGAAATCGGCTGGATCCGGATGCTGTCGCTCGTTCTCGGGAGCTCGACGCATTCCTTCGAGCTGATGCTCTCGGCCTTCATCCTGGGACTTGCCTGCGGAGGCCTTTGGGTGCGCCGGCGCATCGATTCGATCGGCGATCCGGTGCGCTTCCTCGGCATCGTGCAGGTGGCGATGGGCTTGCTCGCGCTCGCGACGCTGCCTTTGTACGGACAGATGTTCGAGTTGATGAAGGCTGTGATGAACGCGCTCGCCCAGACCGATTCGGGCTACGCGCTGTTCCTGCTCTCCAGCCACGGCATCGCGCTCGCGGTCATGTTTCCGGCGACGTTCTGCGCCGGCATGACGCTACCGCTCATCACCTTCGCTCTGCTCGGCCATGGCGAAAAGGCGATCGGGGCAGTCTACGCGGCCAATACCCTGGGCTCGATCCTGGGCGTAGTCGCAGCCGCGCACATAGGCATGCCGCTCCTCGGTCTGAAGGGCCTGCTCGTGGCCGGTGCAGCCCTGGACGTCGCGCTTGGGCTGGTGCTCCTGTGGCGGTTCGCGGACGCGCCCCGGCTGAGCATGGTCGCCGCGGCGCTCGCGCTCGCCTGCTTCACAGCAATTCTTGCCGCTGTGCATCTGGACAGCTACAAGATGGCTTCGGGCGTGTATCGGCGAGGCGCCCTTTATACCGAAAGCGATGCAAGCATGCAGTTCTATCGCGACGGCAAGACTACGACCGTCAGTCTCATGGATTTCGGCGCCAGCCGGAGCTTGCGCACCAACGGCAAGTCCGACGGCGCGATCAACATGGACCCGAATGGCGCGCGCATCTCCGACGAAGTCACGATGACGCTCACCGCGGTGATCCCGCTTGCCTACAAACCCGATGCGACGAGCGCCGCGATCATCGGAATCGGCACGGGCCTGACGACGCACACGCTTCTGGGATCGAGCGCGTTGCGCTCGGTCGAAACGATCGAGATCGAGCCCGCGATGGCCGAGGCGTCGCGACGCTTTGCGCCGGTCAATTCCAGCGCTTTCGCCGACCCGCGCAGCCACATCATCTTCGACGACGCGAAGACCTTCTTCTCCACTCACAACCGCAAGTACGACATCATCATCTCGGAACCCTCCAATCCGTGGGTGAGCGGCGTCTCGAGCCTCTTCACCGCAGAGTTCTATCGCCTTGCGCGCCGCTACCTCAATCCGGGCGGCGTGCTCGTTCAATGGTTCCAGATGTACGAGATCGACGCAAGCCTCGTCGCCTCGGTACTGCGTGCCCTCGGGGAAAACTTTCCGGACTACGCCATTTATGCCGCCACCGGCAGCGACTTGCTGATCGTCGCGGGCGACGCCCAAACGCTCGAGCGCCCGCTCGCCGACGTCATGGCCATGCCCGGCGTCGCCCGGGAGCTGCGCCGCATATACGTAAACTCCATCGCGGAGATCGAGCTGCGCCGGCTCGGAGGCAAGCGTCTGCTCGCGCCGATGTTCCTCTCCTACGACGTTCCGGCGAACTCCGACTTTTACCCCTACCTCGATCTGCATGCGGCGAAACACCGCTTCCTGCAAGGGTCCGCAGAAGAGCTGACGGGCCTGCTCTCCTACAGCATTCCCGTGGCGTCACTGCTGGAAGGGCGGACAAAGGGCCGCTCGGTCGAATCGAAGATTGACGGCGACGAATACCTAGACGCCCTGGAGCTCACGCGCCGCGCGCGCTACGCTAGAGACTTTCTCTTGCGCCCCGACCCGCCCGAGCCCGCCGCGATCCCGCGCCAGTTCCAGAAGGACCTCGAACTCACTCGCGCGCGGCTGATCGAATGCCGCGATCCGGAACGCTCCGATATCTGGTTCCACTCGCTCTACCAGCTTGCGCGGACTCTGAACCCGATGCTCTCGGTCGAGGAGGCCAAAGCGGTCTGGGAACGAATCGAGCGCGCGCCGTGCAGCTCGCGCGTGGGCTCCAACGAGCGGCAATGGATCGAGCTGATGAAGGCCGTGGGCAATCGCGCAGCGCCGGAGATGGCGCGGCTCGCCGAGGCGCTGCTCGCGCTGCCGAGCGATCTCCCGACCGGGCACAGGCAATACCTGCTGGCGGCAGGCATGACCGGGCACCTCGCGCAGGGGAAACGCGCCGAGGCGAGCGCGCTATGGAACCGCTATCCCGAGGACGCCGACTACAGTGCCGACATCGGCCTGCGGCTGCTTTACGCCCACGCGTTCGAGGTGAAATAGACTACTTCGTTTTTCCCGGAATCGGTTTGATCGGCGGCTTGACGTCGCCGCATTGCGCGCGGTGGCGCAGCGCGTGGTCCATCAGCACGCAGGCGAGCATCGCCTCGGCGATCGGCGTCGCGCGGATGCCTACGCAGGGATCATGGCGGCCCGTGGTCTGCACCGTCGTCGGCTCGCCCTTGCGGTCGATCGAGCGGCGCGGGATGCGGATGCTCGAAGTCGGTTTCAGCGCGATGCTCACCAGGATGTCCTGGCCGGTCGAGATGCCCCCGAGCGTCCCGCCTGCGTTGTTCGAGAGAAACCCCTGCGGCGTCAGCTCGTCGCCGTGCTCCGAGCCTTTCTGCTCGATTGCCGCAAAACCGGCGCCTATTTCCACGCCCTTTACCGCGTTGATGCCCATCATCGCCGCCGCGATATCCGAATCGAGCCTTCCGTACACCGGCTCGCCCCAGCCCACCGGCACACCGCTCGCGACCACATTGACGCGCGCGCCGCAGGAATCGCCCGACGCGCGCAGCTCGTCCATGAAGGTTTCCAGCTTCGGAACGATCGCGGGATCCGGCGCGAAAAAAATGTTTTCGCCCACCGCGTCCCAGGACTTGAACGCGATCTTGTTCGGCCCGAGCTGGGCGAGATGGCCGCGCACTTCGACGCCGTAGCGCTCGCGCAGCCATTTCTTCGCGATCGCCCCGGCGGCGACGCGGATGGTGGTCTCGCGGGCCGAGGCCCGGCCCCCGCCACGATGGTCGCGCAGCCCGTATTTCTGCCAATAGGTGTAATCGGCGTGACCTGGCCGGAAGGTGTCGGCGAGCGCGCTGTAATCCTTGCTGCGCGAGTCTTCGTTCCTGATGAGAAAGCCGATCGCGGTTCCCGTCGTCCTGCCCTCGAGCACGCCGGAGAGTATTTCGATGCGGTCGGACTCCTGACGCTGCGTCACGTGGCGCGAACTGCCCGGTTTCCTGCGGTCGAGTTCCTTCTGGATATCGGCTTCCGCAAGCGCGAGGCCCGGCGGACAGCCGTCAACGACGCCGCCGTAAGCGGGCCCGTGGCTCTCGCCGAACGAGGTCACGCAATAGAGCAGGCCGAAAGTGTTGCCGGACATGGAATCTCTCGCGGAAAACTGCATTGGAGTTTAGCATAGGGATCGTCGCGAACCCTTTGATCGGTATGGCCGAAAACGATCCCGACGAGATGAAAGGCCCCGGCGGTCTCACTCTGCGCCAGATCCACGAGCAGGTGCGGAAATCTGCCGCGCGAGATCGCGAGTCGCAGAAGATGAGGAACCCGCTCGCGCAACAGCAAAGTCGCTGGCAGCGCTTCGTGCGTTACGTTTGGGACCGCAAACGCGGCTGAACGCGTCTACGCCTTTCTCACTGCGGCGCAGCAGCCAGCTCCCGCACCACGCCTTCCAGCCCCCTCACCACCCGCGCGAGGCTCTCGTAATCGAGCTTTTCCGGCGTGTCGCGCAACGTGTGATAGTGCGGGTAGCGGTAGAGCGCGGTGTCGGTGACCATCACCGCGGGCCATCCGCGCTGCCAGTACGACCACTGGTCGGACCAGCTTATTCCCCTGATCGATTCCAGCCCCACCGCGCCTTCGGAGGGAAACGCCGCGTGGCGGCGGAAAGCGCCGACGATCCGGCGAACCAGAGCGCGCGAACGCGGGTTGGCGACGAATCCGATGAAATCTCCCGTGGACGGGTAGAGCAGGTTGAAGGGAAACGGGTAGTGCTGGCTTCCAGGCGCGCTGCTGTACCAGCCGATGGTCTCCAGGGACATCATCGCGACCACTTGCTTCCCCTCGCGCGCGAGGCCCGCGGCGTGCCGGTTGCTGCCCATGTTCTCCGTGCCGAACCAGGGCAGCTCCTCGTTGACGTAGAAGACGAACCGGATCTCGAATCCTTCGCCCGGCCGGAATTCTCTGAAGGCGCGCGCAAGCTCGATCAGCGCGGCGACGCCCGAGCCGTTGTCGTCGGCACCCACCGCGCCCTGCGCCGAGTCGTAGTGCGCGCCGACGACGACGAGGCGTTTGCCGTCGCCCGGACCCGCGCGCGCCACCTCCAGATTGCGCACCTTGACGCCCGCCGTCTCGAACTCCTGGCGCACTACCGCATAGCTCAATCCGGCCAGCGTTGTCTCGATATAGCGCGCCGAACGCTCCAGCGCCTCCGGACGCGTGACGTTGTGCTCTTCGCTCGCCACGCCAACGACGTGCGCCCTGAGGTTCTCGGCGAGCCGTCGTTCCTCGGCGCCGAGAGCGGCGAGCGGACCGCGGTGCCGCTCGCCGGGCATCGCGGTCACGAACCAGACCGCGAAGGCGATGAACGCAACGAGGGCGGCGAGGACGGCGAGCTCGATGCGGAGTCTCGTGCGCTTCGGTGACCGCGTAGCTTCGGGGAGCAAGTCCGGCGACTTCTACTCGGGCCAGTTCTTGATGTAGCCCTTGAGCATCCGGTTCTCGAAGTCCTGCTCTTCCAGCACTGCCTTGGCGACGTCGCGAAAGGAAATCACGCCGATCAGCTTGTCGCGATCCATGACCGGAAGATAGCGCGCGCCCGAGTCGATCATTGCGCGCCGCAGATCGTTCACGTCCATGGCCGGGCTCGCCGTCACCGGGTCGCGCTCCATGACGTCGCCGACCCTTGCGTCGCCGAGCGCGCCGTGGCCCCTGTCGATCGCCAGGAGAATTTCCTTGAAGGTGAGGATGCCCACCATGCGGCCCTTTTCGATCACGACCAGCGACCCCATGTTGTGCTTGGCCATCACCGAGACAGCCTCGGTCAGCCTGCCCTCGGGCGCAATCGTGAACAGCGCGCTGCCCTTGACCTTGAGGATTTCGCTCACTTGCATGGGATTCCTCCTGCGCCACACCTTTTGCCCGAGGATCATACTCCCGCGATCCGGGCACTGCCAGCGAACGCTGCGGCATCTCCCGGACTGACGCGATCTGGTAAGGTTGTCTGCACCGGGGCGACGCGCGTGCATCTATAGAGGACAGCCTATCTCCCCGTCGCAGCCCTTTGTTTCTTCGGCTCGGCCGCTTCTCCCGGCAGAATATCCACGCCGATCGCCTTCCCTATCTTTACCGCGAGGGGGATGGTGAGGGGTGCGCCCGGAAGAACGAGCAGAGTCCCGATCCCGGCCATCTTGAGGTAGTCGCGAAAATACGCATTGGCTCTCTCCAGTTCCTCTTTCGAAGCCTCCCTCCTCAAGGATTTTTGGTAGACATTTCTCATGTACTTCCCATTCTCCAACTGCAGATGGAAGAACCGCCGCATCTTCAACGTCTCGTCCACGAGGCGTTGCTGTGCCAGCTGAGCCACGCTGTCCACTGATCGCACAATCTCAAAAATGCTCTGGTCGGCATCTTCGGAAATCCCGTGTACAGCGCTGAGACGTCGGATCACCTGACGCAGCCGATTGGCACGCTCGCACAGAGAATCAATCACGATGAAATACGCGGAAGGCGAGGTCTGCATCAATTCAAGAAAATCGGGCTGGGACATCACCGTTACCACCACGTCAGTCACCGCCAAGGCACTCGCGCTACGAGGCAGCGACTCCAGGATCCCCATCTCGCCGATAAACTCGTTCTTGTTCGCAACGCCGATCTGGCGGCCTACGGCGCCCTCCAATCGTTTCATGACATGGACGCGGCCCGACCGGATCCAGAACAGCTGATCCGAAGGATCGCCTTCCTCGAACAGATGGCTGCCTTTCTTGAAGATACGCTCGGGTAGCCCAGGCTTGATGGCCACGGAACGAGTCCCGCGGGTAAACGGAACAGACTTCAAGCAGGCTCTCAATGCCTGGTGCAACCAATCGACAAAAAGCTTCAAGCGATGGCGAAACACCGGGCCGAAACCCTTCGGCACCTTGCGTAAGTCCGGCAATTGCTTGAGCAGTTCTACCTGCGATCGTGTTCTCAAGCTCAGCGCATCAAGAAGGCGCGCGCTCATCGCGGCGTCCTTCGAAATGAAGTCGAGAAACTCGGTGCGCGTAAACTGCTCGACTTCCGAATCGGCCGTGAGCCGGGCCGTTCCACTCCGTGGGCACGAGACAAGCACTCCCATCTCACCGACAAACTCGCCCGGTTCGATTTGCCCGACGACCGTCGATCCGCCCGGCACGCGTCGGGTGATTTCTACCTGCCCGGATACCAGGCGGTAGACGAAATCGCTGCGGTCCCCCTCATTGAAAAGGGTATGGCCGATTTTATTGCTGTAGCGTCGCGTCATTGCAAATTACAGATGCGCTGCTCCACCAACGGAGCCAACCCGGCAAAGCGTTCCCCACAACGCCGGACCTGCTACCCGCTTCGTCCCCTCCCCGCGGCGAGCTTCTCCGCGGTGATTTCAGGCTCCAGCCCCTCCGCCTCGGCCGCATCGAAGTTGAGTTCGACCTTGATGCCGTTCGGGTCGTACATGAAAAGCTGATACAGCGCCTGGCCGTTGGCGCGCCGCTCGTTGAACGCGATCTTCCTTTCGCGCAGGTGCGCCATCGTCTGCTCGAGGCCCTTCGCGCGGAAGGCGATGTGGTCGATCGCGCCGGTGCCCGTGCCCGAGTCCCCGCCGAGGCGTCCGAGGTAGGTCTTCTGGTTTTCGCTCGCGTTCTTGGCGCTCTGGCCGATATGCACAACATCGACGCCACTGAGATACATCCAGCAGACCGGGAAGCCGAAGTCCGGGTGCCAGCCCTCCTCCATGCCCAATACGTCGCGGTACCAGTCGCGCGTTCGCTCCATATCGTCGGCGGCGATCAGATAGTGCTCGATGTGCGATAGCGGCATGACTTGCTCTCCGTCCAGGACTAGTATTTCTTGATATCGGCGTGCGTGACCATGACCATGTAGACGAGCAGGAACGAGAACAGCGCCGCGCTCCACAGCGAGAACATCGAGAAACCGCTGCGCAGGTCGAGCAGCGCCACGCCCGCAAAGAACAGGAACACGTCGATCAGCGTAATGTCCAGAATCAGCACGACGAGCTTTGCCGGCCGGGTATTGAGCGCGCCCTGGACGGTCGATGCCGCCGCGTTCGCCGGAAATTTGGCGACGATCACGCGTGTCGTCCACCAGATCACCGCGAGCACGCACTTGATGAGCGCCGCCGCGAGGACCGCCTCCCTGAGCGCCGCCGGCGTTAGGCTCCACTGACTGATGAGGTAGTTGAAGACGACGACGGCATCGGAATACATGCTTTGTCTCCGCGAATTCGGCCATCAGGCACGGCCGCCCAGCGCGGCCGCCTCTCCCACTGGCCCGAATTCCCAGGCGCCAGTGTAAGCTCTCTGTCGCCGCAATTGTATAAGAGCCGCTTCTCTGCGGCTTGACTCGCGAAGGAGCATGCTCATGAAACACGAAACCGCCGTGCTGGAGCAGGCCGCGGGCCTCCGCACCGAAGCCTACTGGATGCCCTTCACCCACAATCGCTATCTCAAGAAGAACCCCAGATCCAGAATCCTCGCGCGCGCCGAAGGCGCGTACTACACGACGCTGGAAGGCGCGCGCCTGTTCGACTGCCTCTCGGGCCTGTGGTGCTGCCCGCTCGGCCACGGCCATCCGAAAATCGCGGAGGCCGTCGCCAACCAGGTCAGGGAGCTCGACTACAGCCCCGCCTTCCAGATGGGGCACCCGAAGATCTTTTCGCTCGCCGAGCGCATCGTCGCGATGGCGCCCGAAGGCATGGGCCAGGTTTTCTTCTGCAACTCGGGTTCGGAGGCGGTGGACACCGCGCTCAAGATCGCGGTCGCCTACCACCGCATGAAGGGCGAGGCCTCGCGCACGCGCCTGATCGGCCGCGAGCGCGGCTACCACGGCGTGGGTATCGGAGGAATTTCGGTCGGCGGCATCGCGGCGAACCGCAAGATGTTCGCGCCGCTCCTGTTGCCGGGGGTCGATCACCTTCCCCACACTCACAACGCCGCGGAAATGGCCTTCTCGCGCGGCCAGCCGAAATGGGGTGCGCACCTCGCCGAGGAACTGGAGCGCATCATCGCGCTGCACGACGCTTCGACCATCGCCGCGGTCATCGTCGAGCCGATGCAGGGCTCGGGCGGCGTGATCGTGCCGCCTGCCGGATATCTGGAAAAGCTGCGCGGCATCTGCGACAAGCACGGAATCCTCCTCATTTTCGACGAGGTGATCACCGGGTTCGGGCGGCTGGGCGAGCCCTTCGGCGCGCAGCGCTTTGGCGTCACGCCCGACATGATCTGCTTCGCCAAGATTGTCACCAACGGCGTCGTCCCCATGGGTGGCGTCATCGTGAAAGGCGCGATCCATGACGCCTTCATGACGGGGCCCGAGGCGTCAGTCGAGCTCTTTCACGGCTACACCTACTCGGGCCACCCGGTCGCCGCGGCGGCGGCGCACGCCGCGCTCGACGTCATGCAGAAGGAAGACCTCGTGAGGCGCGCGCGAGAGCTTGCACCGGTTCTCGAGCAAGCCGTGCACTCCTTGAAGGGCGAGCCGGGCGTCGCGGACATCCGCAACGTCGGGCTTGCCGCGGCGGTCGAGCTCCAACCGATCGCAGGCAAGCCTGGCCTGCGGGCGATCAAGGTGTTCGAGCGCGGCATGGAAGAAGGCATGCTGTACCGCTTCACGGGCGAAACCATCGCCATGGCGCCGCCGTTTATCTCGACGCAGGCCGAGGTCGAAGCGATGATCGAGAAGCTGCGCGTCGCGATTCGCGCGGTTCGATAGGACGGACGCGCCGGCTACAGGATCCGGCTGAACCAGAACATCGAGAGAATCGCCCCGAGCATGGCCAGCGCCGCGCCGATCGCCACGAAAATGGCGGTGACTTCGCTGGAACGCCTCTTTTCCATTGCGAACCGGGTGCCGAGCTGCCCATACACCTTCTTGAGATCGGCGGCGTTGCGCGCCTGGAAATACTCGCCCCGCGTCGTCGTCGCGATCTGCTTCAGCGTCTCCTCGTCCAGGCGCACGCGCATCGACCAGCCCTCGAAACCGAGGGTGGCGCCTGCCACGGTACCGATGCCCACCGTGTGGACGCGAACGCCGTGCTTGGCGGCGAGCTTCGCCGCGTCCATGGGGTCCGCCCCGACGTTCGCCTGGCCGTCCGAGAGCAGCACAACCGCAACCGAGCCGTTCGATCCGGGCGCAACCGCCTTCTCTTCCTTGCGAGGGGAATCCAGCCATAACCGCGAGGAACGACCGTGGAGAAGATACTCGACGTCGATGCCCGCCTCGGGCAGCAAGGTCGCGACAGAGACGATCAAGCCGCTGCCGATCGCGCTGCCGCGCTGCAGCTGAAAGCGGTCTATCGCCTGGAAGACGTCCTCGCGGTTGTGGGTGGGCGATTGCACGACCGCTGCCGCTGCTGCGATCTCCACGACGCCGACCCGGACGTTGCGCGGTAGCCCCGCAACGAAGGCTTTTGCGGCTTCCTGCGCGACCGCAAGCCGGTTGGGCTTCGCATCGGTCGCCCTCATGCTCCCGGATGCGTCCATGGCGAGCATGATGGTTTCCTGGTGGGCGGGCAGCAGAGTAACCGCGTGCGGGCGCGCGACGGCGAATATCATCGCGGTAAGGCCGAGCAGGAAAAGAACCGGCGGCACGTGACGCCGGGCCCTGCCTGCGGCGCCGATTGCCTCGCCGACCGGCGCGAGGTTCGCATAGAGCAGCGCGGCCCTTTTCCGGCGCGCGAGCAGCCTCGCGTAAAGCGCGACGAATCCCGGAACGAGCGCCAGCAGCCAGAGCATCTCCGGCCACAGGAAAGTCATGCTGGTGAAGTCGATCATGGTCTTGCAGCAGAAACCCGTGCGGGCACGCCGCCGCCGGCGAGCTGGCTGCGCCGCTTGCGCAAGCCCATGAAGCGCATCAGCGCGGCGAGCAGCTCATCGTCGGTCGCGAGCTCCAGGCAGTCGACGCCGGCTTCGGCGAGCGCGCGGCGCAATGCCGCTTCCCGGTGTTCGGCGGTCTGCGCGAAACGCCGGCGAAACCGCGGATCGCGCGTGTCCACGAGCAGCCGCTCGCCGGTTTCGGCGTCCTGCATGGCGATCAGGCCGAGATCGGGGAGATCGAGCTCCAGCGGGTCGTAGAGCCGCACGGCGATGACCTCGTGCCGCCGAGCGAGCAAGGCGATTGCCCTCTCCCAGCCCGGCGTGCTGATGAAATCGGAAACGATGAAGATCACCGACCGACGCTTGATCAGTTTCTGCGCCTTTTCGAACAGCAGGCCGAGGTTCGTTTCCCTGCCGTGCCCGGTCCGTGCCGGACGCAGCATCCGGTCGAGCAGCTGCAGCACGTGGCGCCGACCTACGCGCGCCGGAATCACGGCGTCCACTTCATCGGAATAGAGCATGGCGCCGACGCGATTGCCGTGCCGCGTGAGCAGCCGTCCGAGCACGGCGACGAGTTCCACGGACAGGGTGCGCTTGCGCACGGTGCTCGAGCCGAAATCGAGCGACGCGCTCAGGTCCAGCAGGAACCACGCCGTCACTTCGCGGTCCGCGTAGTACTCGCGAACATGGGGTACCTGCAGCCGCGCCGTGACGTTCCAGTCAATATGGCGAACGTCATCGTGAAACTGGTACTCGCGCAAGTCGGCGAGATCGAGGCCGAAGGCGCGAAACAGCGTCCGGTAGTCTCCCTGCAGCAGGCCATCGAGACGCCGGATCACCGTCCATTCCAGGCGCCGCAGCACGCCCTCCGGATCGGGCTGCCGTTCCCGGGCGACGCCGCCGGAGGGCGCGACGGCGCGCAGGCGATTACGGTCCCGCCGCGACTCTGACATGGGCTTCGAGCGGCTTCTCCGGGGCGGGGACGGCGCGCATGATGCGCGTCACGATCTCGTCCGGCGAGCGCGATTCGGACAGGGCCTCGTAGGACAGGACCAAGCGGTGCCGCAGGACGTCGGGCACGAGGTCGGTAACGTCCTCGGGCAGCGCGTACTCGCGGCCGCGCAGGAATGCGAGCGCGCGCGCCCCCTCGATCAGGTGGATGGTGGCGCGCGGGCTGGCGCCGAACGTGATGTAGGGCGCGAGGTCCGCCACGCCGCAGCGCTCGGGGTCGCGCGTCGCGGCAACCAGCCTGACCGCGTACTGCACGAGTCCCGGATCGACATAGATCTTCCGGCACTCGGCTTGCAAAGTGCTCAGCTGCTCGGTCGTGGCTACGGCGGAGACCTCGGCAGCGGGCCCGGTAACGCGCTCGACGATCACGAACTCCTCCTGCTCGCTCGGATAGCCGACCAGCACCTTCATCATGAAGCGGTCCACCTGCGCCTCGGGTAGAGGATAGGTGCCCTCGGTCTCGATCGGATTCTGGGTCGCCATTACGAGGAACGGCTCGGGCACCTTGTGGCTCTCGCCGGCTATCGTGACCTGGTGCTCCTGCATCACCTCGAGCAGCGCGCTCTGCACCTTGGCGGGCGCGCGATTGATCTCGTCCGCGAGCAGCAGATTGGTGAAGACCGGGCCCAGCACGGTGCTGAAATCGCCCGATTTCTGGTTGTACATGCGCGTGCCGACGAGGTCCGCCGGGAGCAGATCCGGCGTGAACTGGATGCGCTTGAACGCGCCGCGGATGGTCCGGGCCAGCGTCTTGACCGTGAGCGTCTTCGCGAGCCCCGGCACCCCTTCGACCAGCAGGTGCCCCTGCGCGAGTATCGCCACCAGCACGCGCTCGAGGAAATGGTCCTGCCCCACCACGACGCGCTTCACCTCGTAGAGAATGCGCTGCATCAGCGAGGCGATCTCGCCGTGGCCCGCCGCTCTGTCGTTCATGG